>Ga0181564_10001870_pt1 | contig 18677 bp, 13 predicted proteins | sample 011ome_24_FD_134512 | JGI IMG/M metagenome (GOLD analysis project Ga0181564, IMG submission 134512) | Coastal salt marsh microbial communities from the Groves Creek Marsh, Skidaway Island, Georgia - 011513CT metaG (megahit assembly) | ecosystem: Environmental > Aquatic > Marine > Intertidal...
ACTCCTGCGGCTGCTCCTGCACCGACTCCTGCACCGACTCCTGCACCGACTCCTGCTCCGACTCCTGCACCGACTCCTGCGCCGACTCCTGCACCGACTCCTGCTCCAACACCATCTCCTACTCAAATAGTAGAAGTTGATTACACGGTAACAACTAAGCAAACCGAAACTCAGATCGTATCTACAGATACTGACATCATAGCTCCGATAGTTACTGAAGAGGTTGTAAGTACTACAACACAAACATCCGTAGAAACAACAATTGAAACGGTTGATGCCCTTAATGGAGCTACTTTTACTGCTACCAGAGCGATTAATACTGATGTTCCTGTAGAAGTTGAAGTAACTGTCTCCAAAGAAATAGATGCTGTTGTTACAACAGCTACTGATGTGTCAATTCAGAAAGAAGTTGAAAAAGTTATTACTTTACAAACAGACACAGTAACTGACGCTAATTAATAAACTAACATAGAAAAAAAGGGAGTTTTTACTCCCTTTTTTTGATCTTATAAAACTGTTAATCAAACTTATAGTAGAAATTGATCTGAATCCTCGGAAAATGTGGATGAATTTTCTGACTTGTATATACAGGTTTTTTTTCATCCTGAAGCAAAATGCCAACTTGAGACCACTTAAGAACCGGAATCTTTGTAACAAAGCTGATTTGAGAGACTTGAATATCCTTATCTATGAAATATTTATAGTTTATTAATTCAGGATTTTTTTTAATTGCCTCAATGCCTTTAATTTTTAAAAGTTCTGGATTATAAAAATCAATTATATAATTAATGCTAGACTCAGAAGATTCAGATAATTTTACATAACTTACATCATTCAATAGCCCTTGGGTTCTTAAAATTCTTCCACTTGAGTTAGTGATTATTGAGAACCTGCCAGAAGAAACCCATTTCTGCAATCCATTATCTATAGATGCTAAAACCATTTTAATCTCAGGAGCATTGCCAATTCTTACTAGAGCAAAACTAAATTTTTCATCTTGAAAAAAACTTTCAGAAATTAATGGTTGTTGATCGGGGATGAGATTATCTTTAAAAAAATTATAGGATGCTTGATAAACCGCAAATCCAGAGCAGCTCGAGAGCATCAATGCAATAGAAAAAAAATAAGTTAATCTAATCATATATTGTGTCCATATCATTAAGAATTTTCCACTCTGATGCGGGACCAGTAATTGACCAGAGTGTGAAATCATGTGCAACTCTTGCGGCACCATCTCTTGTAATTGGTCTAAATGAGAAAGAGGTTTGATCTTTCTTGTAATTATCATAAAACATTTGTACCGGTATATTAAAATAAAACCCTTTGTCAAAAGAGCCTTCACCAAATTCTTCTTTACTAATATCAGTTAATGAAAAAAAAGCTCCCATGTTCATACCACTCTTAAAGCGCCTAGAAATATCTACAGTAATTCCAGAATCTTCTGCAAGATACCTGCCTCCATATAAACCAAAGAATAAGCCCGTCTTAGGTTCTCTAAGATAGAAACTTATCCCACCTGTAGAAGTTTCATAGTCTAAAAAACCAAATTCTCCCTCATAGTCCCTTTGTCTTACTCGCCAAGCTTCAACACCAACACCCCATACTCCGTGAAAAGGACGATAAAGAATCTCAAAACCATAACCACCAAACATTTGCTCTAATAATCCACCAGACAATTTACCGTAAATGCTACCGATTGGATTGAAGAAATAGTTTGCTTGCATATTACTTATATAGGGCTTTTCTTTGGAATTTCTTAAATATCTATTAACATCAGTTCTAACATGAGGTAGCACACTACTGGACTCTAATTTTAGATCATCAAAATTATTCCAAATATTCACCCCAGCCTTTCCTGAAATATTGAAATTTCTAGCGATTAATAATTCTGCATCTAAAGATAAATCAATCTGACCAAACCAAAAACCATCAGGTCCCCCAATTTGGTTTTTCATGCTTGGAGCAAAATTAGTGATTAATGTAGGCAGTTTTGCGGTCGGTTGAAATTCATGATTTTTTCTAGGATTTAACTTCTTGTATAATTTAATATCACGAACAAGGGGGTCAAACATTTTTTGTTTTTGATAACGATCAAAGCTCGCCCTAGGTATTTCAGCAGTATGCATTGCAATATCTGCATTTAATAATGTAATTTCAAAATGATCTATGTAATCAGGAGATATTTGATTGAGAACATCTGCAGTTCTGCCAAGGCTTCTAGTTTTTTCAAAAAACTTAGATTGTGAATACGTTACTTCAAATGTATTTGAATTAATATTTGCGCTTTGTAATGAAATGTTTGATTCTTTAAGGTAAAGCAATGCGGCTTTATACGCTCTTAATCTGTCATTACCGATTACTCGCTTTACAACATCTGCATTTTCTACCTTCTTAGGAGGATCTTTCTTGATTGAATAAGGGTCTCTTCTACCAAAATTTTGGTTATAACTAAAAGAGAAGTTAAGAGTATTGCCTCTTGTGATGCCTAATCTTAATCTAAAGCCATTCGTAAGAGGGTATTTGAGAGCAAGATTCCACTTTGAATCAATCTTTGTTAATTTTCTTAAGCCTTCTTCCTTATAATTAATCGGGTCATATTCAGCGGCTATTGTTAAACCTTTAAGAAATGGAAAGGTATACTCAAGGCCAGCAAACATGCCTGCCGGTCCGGAAAAATATGAGTCTGGTGAAAATTCACCTCCCTCACTATCGCCAGCATATTCTCTTTTATTAAATCTATCACTAAGCTGCGCAAAAGGATTATTTGTATTAACCCCCCCGCTGAGGGCACCCCAGCCCATACCTAAAGTGATATCAATATTTTGGATTTTTTTTGAAGCAACAATAAATTCACTTGAAAAAATTCCTGTACCAGCCAGGTCTCTAAAACCAACTGCAACTGCAGGCAGAATTCTATTTTCTTTAATTAAACGTATTTTTATATCAAGACTCTTATCTTTAAAAGATTGGCCGCCGCTAAATTCTTTATATTGACTATATAGGTAATTGTTAATATCTGTATATTGGTATGAAGCTTCAAGCCAATCAAACGGGTAAAATATAAGGGATCCTCTAAGGTATGGTTGGTTATGAGACCAATTGAAACCAAGTGTTCCCCCTTCATGAAATCTAGCGTTGGGAGCATTTATAAGGCCTAGAGTTCCATAATTAGAAAATGAAGGACCTTGATTTAAATAAACATAGTCATTGTATTCTGCTTTTAAATTTATGCAGAAAACTGAAAATATCCCACAATTAATTAGTAGGAATTTTTCAAGCTTCATCAAATTTAGCAATGACTAAAAATTTATAGCGATTAGTCGCTTATAGCTGAGATAGAAGCCGCCGTTACTGATAAATCAGCCAAAATAGGTGTTGCAAACTTTAACAGCCCCATTGTATCAAGATTGGTTGCTTTCCTTGGCACAATTATCGTAGAACCTGGTACAGGATTATCAGAATTCACAAATGAGAAAAGGTTGCTATTGATTTTTTTGGACACGCCATTAGGAAAGATTATATATGTGCTTCCTTTATCAGCTGTCTTACTATATCCTCCAGCAAGCTCAAGGTAATCTCTTGCATCAAACCCATTATTGTAAGGAACAGTGATTGGATTTAATACGCTACCAACAATAGTTACAGTGCTGTTCAATTTCGGGATATAAATTTTATCCCCCTCTTCTAGCATAATATCTAAGTTTGAATCTTTACTAATTTTATTTGGATCTAACTCAGCGACAATTCTACCAAGACCATCTGACTCTGATAAAGAAGAAATTAAAGATATTAATTGAACTAAATCTGTTGGATTTTGATTTAAATAGCCATTCATTGCAGCTGAAGAAAGAACCTCACCTAGATCTTTTTTAGCCTTAATGAGAACTTTTTTCTGGATTTCTTTGACTGATTCTCTAGTTAAAATACCGCCCAAAGGATAGCTAAGTGCAGTTAGCCCTCCAGCTCTTTTATAAATTGAAGATATTGTTTCACCTTCAGAAAGTGAGTATTTACCGGGAAATCTGACCTCTCCATGCAGGGTAACATAACCCTGATTTACAATCGTACCGAGTTGTCGAACATTAAAAAATTTAATATTTTTAATTGTTGTGAGTTCATTAAAATTTAAGCTTAGGGAGTTCATTCCATGAACAACATCAAATGAATTACTGTCAGCAGAACCAAACATTGTACCGCCAGCAAAATCAAATACCTGCATTGGTGTAATTTCACTAGAAACTGGATATAGTGAGGATAATCTTACATTTCCAACAACAGGAATGGCTTGGACCATTGCAAATGGAAACAGTTCAGGCTCATTCAAAAAAATTAATGGGCACGCAACCCTAGTATTATTGGAAGTGCTTGAAAATACAGGATTATCAAAAGCACTTAACTTTAAATTAATCATTGCTGTAAATATTTTATCAAGCTTATAGGAGCTTAAGCATTCTGGTAGTTTTCTACTAATTTTTGATACATCATTTTCTTGAATTCTGCCTTGAAGAGTAGCCTGATCCATCTGCATAGATGGCAGTGAGATAGATTCAATAGTCATATCATCGCTTTCTTTAAGACCACTTTGACCAGTCAGTCCTAGTAATTCGATTATTTCTTGAGAGCTTAAGAATTCAATATCTTTCCTAGAAAAAACATAAATTCTATCTCTAGGCTTGATTAAGGTGTTTGAAGCAATCTCTGCATTAAGTAAATCAAATTTTATAAAGTTCCATGCTCTAATTTTTTTATTAAATCTCTTAATAACACCCATTAATGTGTAAGTATCATCAAGCAAGTCTGTACTAAAATTAATATAGTCAGATAAAACAGCTTCGCTGGAATAGCTAAAGCTGCCTGGATTTCTGACCGCTCCAAAAATTTCAATATCATCCAAGCTTTCTCCAGCTAAAGCATTAACAATAATTCTGTCTCCTGATTGAAGTCTAAAAGATTCAATATCTTTATTGGCAACCTTAATGGTTGAGCTCTGTCCAAGAGCATTTCTTCTATGCAGGGTGATGCTTGCTTGATCAGCTAGATCTGTAAAGCCTAATGCAAACTTTAAAATATCTTTAACAGTTTCTCCATCCTTAATCTCATATATAGCTGGTCTGTTAACCTCACCAAGAATATAAGCTTTCTCGTGCAAACCATTCACCAATACTGTGTCTCCATCATTCAGTACTACATCAGAGTCTGTCTTACCATTGATTAAAAAATCATAAAGGTCAATCGATTTTGAGGGTTGATTCTTGGTATTGACTATCAAATTCCTTAATGAGCTATTTGGCTGGAGACCACCACTGGTAATAAGTGCATTAATGGCTGTTGCAAATGCATTAACGCCATAACTTCCTGGATTAAGGACATTACCCAATACAAAAACTTTTTTTGGCTTAATTTGAGTAAGGCTTAAAGCTATTTCTGATCCAGGATATGAAAGTTGAATTTCATTAGTAAGCTTGGCGATCGCTTCATTGAGGGTAAGTCCAGCTAACTCATAAATACCAAAGCTGGGTATTGAAAGATTGCCCATTGGGCTTATCTGTGAATCACCTTGATGAGACTTGATACCATTAATTGTTACTCTAAGCTGATCTCCAACTTTGATTCTGTAATCATCTGGAAGAGGTAACTCATTAAATGAATCAAGGTTAATGGGATATCCTATAAAAGCATCAAGACCAAAGAGCTTTAAATCATCAATCGTTTCTGGAACTTCTACAAATTTCATTTCCCTGTATTCATCAATGAGATAACAAGCCCTGGGATCTTTTGCGCAAAGCTGAGAAACCAATTCTATTCGTGATTTCATTAAACTCTGATAAAAAAGTGATTTTTCTTCTTCTCTATCAAGTTCTTCTAACAATGATAGAGTCTGAGAGTAGTTGTTTTGGGTAAATGATTCAAAAGACTCGCCCTGAGCTTGTTGACCCTCACCAGATTCTTCGAGGATTGCTCTTAGAGCCTCCGGATCAATGGATTGCGAGGACAAAGGGAACACCAAAAAAAGTAATGTAAAGATGGGCAGATATTTAAAAAAAGGCATCACAAAACTCCAAATTATTTGTTCAATTTGTGATTATTATATCAGTTTTTAATATTATATCGCTGATGCATAATCAATAGATTTTTTTTAACTTAAGCTAATATTGCCTCTAAATACTTTTTAATGACTAACTCAACACAAAACTCTTTTTCAACCTTATATCTTCCATAATCTCCCATTGCTTTTAATTCATCATTAGACAATTCTAAAAATTGCTCAATTTTAAAAAACAAATCTTTAGAATCTTTTATCTTGCATAGGTAACCATTATTTTGATCTGAAATAATTTCTCTGCATCCAGGAACGTCAGTTGCAATGATTGGAATGCCGCATGCACTAGCCTCAAGCAAGCTTCTAGACATACCTTCTCTATAAGAAGGTAAAATGACGCAGTGAGTTTTTTGGAGAGCTTCTTTGATGTTATTTATCTTGCCAAGAAATTGAATTTTTTTTGAAGAATATTTTTTGATTATATTCTCGTTTATTGAAGAGGGATTATTTAAATCAAGGTCACCATAAATATTAAATTCTACATCGTCATATTTAGAAGTTATTTCTTGAGCTGCCTCTAAGAATTCAATAATGCCTTTATCATTAATGAGGCGACCTATAAATGCAAATTTTGTAATATTTTTTTTTGTGGCAAGGTGATTATTATTCTTTTCATAAAAAGATAGGTCTATTCCAGATCCTGGTAGGACATTGTTTGGGTTGCCAGAAAAAATATTGGCCTCATCAAAAAACTTTAAGTCTGCCTGATTTTGAAAAAAAACTATCTTATTTCCAAAAAGAGCAATTCGATATAAGAATTTTGCAATATTGCTAATAAAATTTTTACCTAAAAATGCACTGCCAAGTCCAGAGATATTAACAATTGGCTTAGCTTTTAAAAAAAAGCAAGCATAGGAAACATATAAGTTTGGTTTTATATTAAAAGTACAAATATATTTAATTTTTGTTTTACGTATAACTTGAAAATACCTAAATATAAGAATTAAATCTGTTAAAGGATTAATGCTTCTTCTATTAATGTGTATATGGTGAAAATGGCAACCAAGCTTAATTAATTTCTCTGAATATATGTCATATGGCGCTATTACATGAACTTCAATTCCTCTATTTATTAAGGCTAAAATCAGATTTTTTCTAAAATTTAATATTGACCAACTTGAATTTCCTGCAAAAGCTACATTAGTCATAAGATTTAAATTTTTTTAACAATATCCAGATAAATATTCTAAACATAACGAGTTTGGAGTAGTTTCATTCTCTCCAGGCCAAAAAATATTATATGGTATCCATGCAAAGCTATGATTAGCATATGCAAGCCAAACATAAAGCATCAAAAGATAGCCCAAAATAAATGAAATAGTAAAATATGCCCTCATTAATGGTTCCGTTTGAACGGCAATAATTCTGGGCCAAAGAGCAAGTTGCAATGGAATAGTATAATAAGCTACTCTATCAACCAAAGTTGAGAGACTAGAAGAAAGTAAAAGCAAAGCAAAAGCTCCCAAGCCAATTAAAAAATATATCCAACTATCATCATAGTTTTTTTGCATTTTTTTGAAGTAAATTAAAAAACCTAAAAAAGGTAAAATTGACACTATAACTCTGATCAGCGCTCCATCAGACTGGTAATCAGGTTCTATTAAATATGCCAGCAAAAGAATTTCTACTGACTCCAATTTACTAAAAATAAAAGCAATTAATGCAGTTGCTAATAACAACAGCGCTAAAGCTACAAAATTTCTTATTTTAAAAAATACTAATCCCAACATTAAGACCGCAGATTTATGAAAAAGCAAAGCGATCGTTACCCATAGCAAATATCTAAATGTATTTTTTTCTAAATAAGTTAAAGCCACCAAAATTACTGAGAGCGCCAATCCTTGGCGAACTGTTCCCATATTAATTCCAATAATGAAAAATGGTATAGCAGCAACAATTGTTACCCAGGGTAAAGGCTGTTTCTTTGCAAAAAAAACTAAAGAAGTCATCACGATGAGGCCACAAATTAAATTTACTAAAATAATCCCTCCATCAAATAATGACGATATAAGTACTATGAAGAGGTATCCTGGATCTAATCTAGATATATCAAACCAAGATTCGAATGGAAGTGCTGAAAGTTTATCATAGCTATTTAAATAATTTAGCCAGTCTCCTCCAACCTCCTCTCGAAGACCTATAAATAAAGTGCCATAAATGATGACAGCAGCCCAAAGCAAATTTTCTAAAAATTTAGAAAGTTTTATTGGATTAAGTAAAAAGATGGATGCAAGACCAAAGGTAAAAAAATATGGACCCATTTAAATAATTAACGCTGTATTGAGGAAAAAACTCTTTTTCTAATCTCCAAGCTTTTTATAAAATCTCGAACATTAAATACATGCTCTAGAATCAATAATGATATTGCAAAAAATATACTAATTAAAAAAGTTGTGATTACTATTAAAGATCGCCTAGGGTAGATTCTATCCTCAGGAATGTATGGACTATCAATAATCTCAAAGGCAAAATAATCTGTCTTTTCAGATAAAGCTAGGGTTTGTATTTCTTTCTGCATTAATGCCGCAACTAATTTCTGAACTTCAACATTTCTTTTTGAGACAAGTGTATTACTAAGAAAATCAATTGTCTTATTTGCCTTTGCCACATCATGATCTCTAATATAATTATTAGCATCAATTATTATCCAGTTCAAAAAATCATAGGCAGTTTCTGGTGAAAAATGTTTAAAAGAAAAATTCACAACCTCAACATTGGGAAAGATCCTAAATTGAGCTCTGAAGTGTCTATACGCAACCATAAATGGGGGCTTTGAGAATGCATTAAAACTAGCTGATTTTTGATATTCAATTTCATCAAAAGTATGAATATCGAAGTTTGAAAGGTCGCACTCTTGATATAAACATGAAATTAAAATTGGATTCTCATATATTCTAGTAAAATAATCTTTTGAGGTAATGCGCTGAATAGCAATCTTTTCTTCGGAGCTTACACCAGCGCTATCAATACCACCAGTTGAAACAAAACTTGCAATTTCATCAAGTGAGGCTGACGATGATTGACTTCTACTCATAGCTGAGCTGTGAGTCATTGCAGCAGATGCCTCATATACTGGAGTAGCCATCAGAGAATATATGATGGAAATAATTGTTAAAATAGTGGTAAAAATGAAAATAAATCCTAAGTTTTCAAGTACCAGTATTAGGAAAGATTTTAATCCTAGAGAATGTTGGTTATGTTGATCACTCATAGTTGTATATTATAAATTATTTTTAGCTATATCCTTAAAAATTATTCATCCTCTAGCCATGCTTGAAACATTAATACATTCCATAAATCTATTTGCCAATTTTTTTTACCCAATTTATGTTGATCCCATTTTTGAATAATAGCTGAGCTGTCTAAAAAACCTTGAGAATCTAATTTAGATTTATCAAGCAATGACTCGGCCCAATCTATTAAGGGACCTCTTAGCCAGTGCTCTATGGGCACAGCAAACCCCTGCTTTGGTCGTTGAAATAATTTATTTGGTATATATCTTGATAATAAATTTTTTAAAATTAACTTACCTTGACCATTGTTCACTTTCATTGATATAGGTAATGAATATGCAAAAGAAATAATATCCTCATTTAAAAAAGGTACTCTAGTTTCAAGGCTTAAACCCATGGCTGCCCTATCTACTTTTACCAAAATATCATTTGGTAAGTAGGATAAAAAATCATTTATCATCATCATTTCCGTTAGAGTGAAGCCATCACCAGAAAATAAATTAAGATCACTTGAATTAGCTTCCAACACTAAATTTGAATCTTTTGGCCAATTAGTAATAAAAGATTCATATAAAGCTATTGAATCTCTTGCTTTCAATCCTCTTGAAATTTTTTCGAAAAGGTTGGAAAGATTATTGACTCCAATTCCAGAGATAATCTTCTTTGATATAGTTGATTCAAATTTATTTAGGTGTTCAGGTTTAAATAGATCTAAAATACTGGCTGAAAATTGCTTAATACTTGATGGCGTGGAGTCTAAAGCACTTCCCCACTTCTGAGAATAGATATGTCTATTATAACCTCCAAATAGTTCATCGCCTGCATCCCCTGACAAAGAAACCGAAACAAATTGTTTTGCTAACTTTGAAACTAAATATGTCGGTATTTGAGATGAATCAGCAAAAGGCTCATCATATAGCTTGGGTAATAATGGAATCACATCTAATGCCTCGCTGGCAGTTACATAATGTTCGTTGTGATTTGTACCCAAATATTCTGCTATTTCCTTGGCATGATCTGCTTCATTATATTTCCCTTCAGAGAATCCAATGGTGAAGGTGTTAATTGGTTGCATGGAATTATTTTGCATCAAAGATACAATTAATGATGAATCGATACCTCCAGATAAGAAGGCTCCTAATGGAACGTCAGAAATCATTTGCGAAGAAATAGTTCTATTTAATAGATAATCTAGCTCGTCTTCAGCATTCTCTATAGAGCCTTCAAATTGATCTTTTTTTCCTTTATTAATTATATTTTCAAATGACCAGTAATCCTCACAAGTTTCAAAGCCCTCTTTGCCATATAATTGAAAATTTAGAATTAAAACTTTTCCTGGCAGAAGTTTATAGATACCTTCAAAAATTGAAAAAGGAGCTGGTATAAAACCTTGCTCCATGAATATTTTTAATGCATCTCGATTAATTTTTGCAGAAAAAGATGGGTGAGCTTTTAAAGCCTTAATTTCAGACGCAAAAAGAAAAACTCTATCTTGAAAACCGTAATACAAGGGTTTTTCACCGCTCCTATCTCTTGCAAGAAATAATTTCTTGTGCTTTTTATCCCAAACAGCAATTGCAAACATGCCAGAAAAAACTTTCAAAGACTTCATTATTCCCCATAACTCAATTGCAATAATAATTGTCTCAGTATCAGATTGACCCAACCACTTAATATCTGAGAATTCTTTTTCAAGAGACTGTCTGATTTCTAAATGATTGTATATTTCCCCGTTATAACTAATAACATATCTCTGGGAAGGTGAATGCATGGGTTGATTTCCAGCAGTTGATAAATCTAATATTGAAAGTCTTCTATGGATAAAAGCTATTGAATCTATATTATCTTTCCAAAAACCATAATTATCAGGCCCTCTATGCGCAATAGCATCACCCATCTTTTGCGCAATACCAACAATCTCATCAGATGATTTATTTTGAAAATTTTGAAACCCTGCAATTCCACACATGGCTAAAAAGTTAACCTGGATATCAATAGAATTTGGTATCTACTAAGTCTCATATATTTCTCTGTGAGCATTTGAAATAGAGCTGATTGAGAAATTTTCTTTTATTCTTGATCTTAATGCTTTTCCAATTTCTTGTCGTTGATTTATATTCATAGACCCTAATTTAATTATTAGATCATGCAGCATTTCAAATCTTTTTAAATCAATAGTTTCAATAATGTTCCCAAGAATTAAGTCAACATCTCCAACATCAGTAGCGGCGCAAGGAACTTCACATGACATTGCCTCACATAACGAAACTGGAAAAGCCTCTCCCTTAGAAGGAAGAGCAAAAATATCTATTGCAGAAAGTATCTTTATTACGTCGGATCTCTCACCCATTAGAGAAATTTGATTGGTGAGATTTAAATCTTTTATTGCCCTATTAAGTTTAATATTTTTTACGTCATTACCTCGCCCTACAATTACAAAATGATAATTATTATTTAAAGAAAAAACTTTTTTTGCGATCTTTAGAAATTCAAGTTGATTTTTTTGCACATCAAACCTTCCAATGCATCCAACTAATTTTACAGCTTCGTCTAGTTTAAGCTCGGACCTGATTTGATTACGAAATTTTGCAGAGTATTTAAATATTTCTGTATCAACACCGTTAGGAATAAAGACCATTTTTTTCTTACTAAAGAATAATTTTTCATGCACCTTTTGAGATTCCTTAGAGCAACAAATAATTTGATTGGGAATAATATGTGATAAATATCCTAAGATTTTAATGAGCAATATTGTTCTTCTTTTTAACATTCCTGGATTAATATTAAATGCATGCACAGACCAAATAATTTTCTTCACTCCAAGCAGTTTTGAGATTACGCCTCCAAAAAAATTTGAATGATACATCCATGTATGAACAATATCTGGATTGATAGATTTTGTGAGTTTGTATAATTTGAAAAATTCTTTTAATGATAAAGAGCTTTTATCAAATTTTAGTTCATGAACTCTTAGGTTTTTATCTTGTAGCCTTTTGGAGATTTCTCCATTCCCTGAAAGGCTAATAATTTCAATATCAAATGAGTTTTTCAAAGCTAAACATAATGATTCTAGACTGATTTCAGCACCACCTACTTCCAAACTATTAATTATCATAAGGAGTTTCATTGAATTAAAGTCTAATTTTGGATTTCATTCCTTTTTAGATACCAATGCATTGATTTGCTTAAACCAGAAGAAACATTATAAGAAGGAGAATATTCTAGTATTTTTGCAGCCTTTTGAATGTTAGCCAAAGAGTGTCTGATATCTCCTTGTCTAAAATCACCATATTTTAGGTGAAAATTAGATTGAATTTCCAATTTTTGTAATTTATCTTTAATTAAGAGTGCAAGCTCTGACAGTGTAATTTGAGATCCAACTGCAATATTAAATACTTGATCTCTGGATTCCTCTCGATCCGACAAGGCTGCCAAAATATTTGCCTGAACTACATTTTCGATAAAACAAAAATCTCTGGTAGTTTTTCCATCCCCATATATTTCTACTGTTTCATTATTAATAAAGTTATTAATCCATTTAGGTATTACTGCAGCATAAGCTCCATTAGGATCTTGCCTGGGTCCAAAAACATTAAAATACCTCAATCCTATTGTATTAATACCATAATTTAATCCAAATACCTTTGCATATAATTCATTCGAAAGCTTAGTCAAAGCGTATGGTGAAAGTAAATTTCCTATTTTATGCTCTATCTTAGGAAGAGTCTCTTCGTCTCCATATACTGAACTGCTGGTAGCATATATAAACTTTTTAACTCTTTGTTCTTTAGCACAATATAGAAAATTCAAAAAGCCCGAAATATTATTTGAATGAGAAAAAATGGGATCTTCAATACTTCTTGGCACTGAACCAATGGCAGCCTGATGTAACACAAAATCAACGGTCTCCTTTTTAAATTCTGTTACAGATTGAAATGTTTTTATACAATCATCTAATTCTCTTATATCACCAATATTGAATATAAAATTTTTCCATTGAGCGGATGAAACTTTTCTCTGCACATCCTCCAAGTTAGCTTGATGACCTGTAGAAAAATTATCAATACCAATGACATATTGATTGTTTAAAAGTAAGTGCTCTAAAAGATTACTTCCAATAAAACCTGCAACTCCAGATATAATCCAAACTTTTGGCTTGCTATTGAGCGAACTCATGGCTTTTTCAAATACCGATTTATTTTTCATAATCTAAAATCACTTTCATCTATTTTAAAAATTCCCTTTAGATCAAAGAAAATACCATCATTTCTACAAAATGATTTAGGAAATCTAGACCCATGATTTATAAAGTCATAGTGAGGTACAGCAAGAACCACTGCATCGTAAAAATTTCTTTTTGGTTCAGAGATAAGGCTAACTCCATACTTATTTTTTGCTTCAAATATATCTACATTCGGATCATAAACGTGAACGAAGAGTTTTCTAAGTATTAGCTCTTCATGCAAATCTATTACTTTTGTATTTCTAATATCTGGACAATTTTCTTTAAAAGTAAAGCCAAGGATCAAAACTTTACAATCTGTAATATTTTTTTTCTTTCCAATCAAATTGGCTATTAATTGATTTGCAACATATGCTGGCATTTCATTATTTAATTTTCTACCTCCAAGAATGATCTTAGGAGTATATCCAACTTTTTTAGATTTATAGGTTAGATAATATGGATCTACCCCGATACAGTGCCCTCCAACGAGACCTGGATTAAACCTATTAAAATTCCATTTAGTGCTCGCTGCATCCAGAACTGATTGAGTATCAATATCCATCTTATTAAAAAGAATTGATAGTTCGTTCACTAATGCAATATTCAAATCTCTCTGGGTATTCTCAATAACCTTTGCAGCCTCAGCGACCTTGATGCTTTGAGCTCGGTAAGTGCCAGCATCTATAATTGAGGAATATAATTCATCAATTACATCTAAAGCATATTCATTTGAACCAGAAACAACTTTAATTATGTTCTCTAATTTATGAATTTTATCTCCAGGATTAATTCTTTCAGGACTGTATCCGCAATAAAAATTTTTATTAAGCTTAAAGTCATTTCTTTCTAGCATGGGTATGCATACCTCTTCAGTAAGCCCAGGATAGACAGTAGACTCATAAATCACTATATCTCCCTCAGCAATAACAGATGAAATCAATCTTGTAGCGCTTTTGATAGCATTCAAATCTGGAAGATTGTTTATGGTAATAGGAGTGGGCACAGTAACAATAAAAATATTTGAGTCTTCAATATTTTCTATTTTAGATGAGTAACTTAAATACTTTGCATCTTTAAACTCAACATCAGACACTTCACCTGTAACATCAAAGTTTTTATTTAATTCTTCAATTCTTTTTTGATTTATGTCAAATCCTACCGTGCTCCATTTTTTTCCAAACTCAATAGCCAATGGCAGACCAACGTATCCCATTCCAATAATAGTAATTTTTGTAGATTTTTTGTTAAGGATAGTCATTTGCTTACTTATTTTTTAAATTAAGTGCATTATAAGTTAATTAGTTTACAGATAATTAATTTATCTATTTAGAAAGAAGTACACTTCTAGCTCCAAAGTAAAGCTTTACAAGCAATAGTATAAAAAATTCTTTAAATCCACTGGGGGGGAAACAATCGAAGCAGTCTTTAAATACATGAAAAGATTTATCTAAATTAGCATTCAGCAACAATCTTTTACCAAGTGACAGAAAATTTTCTTTTTCTCTACGCAATATTTCAGCTTCTGGTAATAATGACTCGCGTCTAGCAAGACTAAGAAATTTTTTTCCACCCTCAAATGATTTTAAAAAATTTATATTACTTAATGATTTTTTGTGAAATCTTTTATTTAAGACTACATGATTTATAGTTTTTAATTTCCATCTAGAAAATAATCTTAGCAGCAGTTCAAAATCTTCAAAATGAGTTAATGTGCTATTAAATTCACCAATAATCTTAAAATGTTCTGCTCTTAACAAATAACAAGAGATTTGACCTTGAAGACCATCTTTTCTTCCTATTTTTGTGATATCAATTTTCTCTTCAGGGATATATCTATTTTTAGAATTAAAGATTCTTCCAAAATTATTCATTTGCCCAGAAATCCCAAAAAATTTTGAGTCAAGTGTATTGATCTCATTAGCATAAAAAGCTAATGCACTTGGGGGGAGAATGTCATCTGCATCAAGAAATAAAAGAAACTCTCCTGAAGAAATTTTAAATCCTTGATTTCTAGCAATGGATGGTCCGCTATTTTTTATTTTTAAAAACTTTATATTTAGCGCTTTTAAATTAAGAGACTTAACAAGATTCTGCGCATCATCATTTTTGGAGCCATCATCAACAACTATTATTTCAGCTGGCAAAATAGATTGATCAAGAATAGATTCTATACATTTTTTAAGATAATGCTGATCATTAAAAGTTGGAACAATTATAGAAATTGGTGCCGAAATGTCCCGTGAAATATTTTGTGATAGATTCAACTACGCCCTACCCCGATACCGAAATATTTTATTCCGTAACTCTCCATCAATTCATAATCTAAAATATTCCTTCCATCAAAAATTACCTTATCATTCAATTTGGCAATAAAATCAATATCTGGATTCCAAAACTCCTTCCATTCTGTGCATATTATTAAAGCATCGCATTCAGAAATTTTTTGGTACTTATGCTTCAAACAAAAAATATTCTTTTTATTTTGAATGCTATCAGGAATTTTTTCTACAACTGGGTCAAATACGTACAAACATTTCACTTTTGTTGAAATATTATTTATAAATTTAATTGCAACTGAATCTCGGGTATCGTCAGTATTTGGTTTAAATGAAAGTCCCCAAACCATAATTGTTTTATTCTTAAGCGATGATTTATAAAAATTTTTAACTTTTTTTTCTAAGTGTCGAGTCATTGAACTATTAATTTGCTCCACTGCTTGAAGAAGTGATGAATCCAACCCAAAGCTTTTTCCTGTCTCAATAAGGGCTTTGATATCTTTAGGAAAGCATGAGCCACCATACCCTAAGCCAGCATAAAGAAAATCTTTACCAATCCTAGAGTCAGATCCAATACCTCTTCTGATATCATGAATGTTGGCTTCAGAGATTTCAGCAATTCTTGCAATTTGGTTAATAAAGCTTATTTTGGTAGCAAGAAATGCATTTGATGCATACTTGGTAAGCTCGGCTGACTCAACTGACATTTCAATTATTTTGTTTGATTTTCGATTGAGAGGCTTATAAAGACTACGCATAATCTGAAAAACATCATTGGAATCTGCGCCAATTACAATTCTTTCAGGTCTAAGAAAATCAGTTACGGCGCTTCCCTCTTTAAGAAATTCAGGATTAGCACATACTTCGACTGTAAAATTTTTTTCATCATTCCTTAAAATTTTTTCTAATCTTTGCAAAACTTTTTTGTTGGTGCCCAAGGGAACGGTCGATTTTAAAACCACAATTGCAGAACTTGTTAGGTTTGATCCAATATCATCAATGGCGCTATAGAGATTTGAAAGATTAGGTTTACCATTTGGTCCTCTGGGAGTATCAATGCAAAGAAAAATTAATTCAGATGAAGAGATTTTTTTATAGCTTGAAGAAAAAGATATTCTAGAGCTTTTTACATTCCTTAAAATAATTTCTTCTAGACCTGGTTCATAAAAGGGTATTTTTAAATTTTTTAGATGATTAATTTTTTTTAAGTTTGAATCAATACATACAATATTATTTCCTAGATCAGCCAAACAAGCGCCTGTAACAAGACCTACATACCCAGTTCCTAAAATTGTAATATTCATAAAAATTAATGTATTTGCCCATTCAGCTGATAATAAATTATCTTAATTACGCTATATCTTTTTTTCACAAAGTTTATAATAAACTATACACAAATTATTATTACCATAGTGAGATTTTTAGTTACAGGTGGTGCTGGTTTTATTGGCAGCGCATTAATTCGAAAACTTATACAAGACAAAAAAAATTCTGTAATTAATGTAGATAATCTTTCTTATTCTGGAAATCTTGAGTCTGTTCCAAGCTCAAATAGAAATAACAACTATACTTTTGAAAATTGCGATATCACAAATAAAAAAAATATTACTGATCTGGTTATGAAATATGAGCCTAATATCATTTTTCATTTAGCTGCAGAGAGTCATGTTGATAGATCGATCGATGGTCCTGAAAAATTTATTCTAACAAATCTAATTGGGACTTTTAACCTCTTGGAGGCTTCAAGAGATTTTAATAGGTATAGTTGCTCAAAGTCAGGATTTAATTTTAAATTTCACCATATATCTACAGATGAAGTATATGGGGACCTTGAGGCTACAGAAACTCCCTTTGATGAAAATTCAAGATATAAGCCTAGCTCTCCGTACGCTGCATCTAAGGCTGGATCTGATCATTTAGTAAGATCTTGGGGCAGAACATTTGATATTCCTTATGTTATAACGAATTGCTCAAATAATTATGGGCCCTATCAATTCCCGGAGAAATTAATTCCACATACAATAATTAATGCATTATGTGGTAAGGGCCTTCCAGTTTATGGAAGTGGACATCAAATAAGAGATTGGTTGCATGTTGAAGATCATATTTCTGCCTTGTTAAAAGTTGCCCAGTCAAAAAAAATTAATGATACATATGTTATTGGCGGAAATAGTGAGATGAAAAATATAGAAGTAATCAAAAAGATATGCCTTTATCTTGATAACAAGATTTCAAAAAAACCAAATAATATTTCTTCTTTTTTTGAGCTAATAAGTTATGTTGAAGACAGGCCTGGTCATGACAAGCGCTACGCGATAGATTGTTCAAAAATAAAGTCTAACTTGTCCTGGGCTCCTAAAATCAATTTTGAAGAGGGCTTAAAACAAACAATTGACTGGTATATTGATAATAGAATTTGGTGGGAAAGAGTTTTATCTGGTGAATACAGGCTCACTAGAATAGGTTTAAAAAATGACAAATAGAAAAGGCATTATATTAGCAGGAGGACTTGGAACGAGACTTCGCCCTTTGACAAATGTGATTTCAAAACAATTACTACCAGTATATGACAAGCCAATGATCTACTATCCAATATCAGTTTTAATGCTTGCTGGCATTCAAGATATAATGATTATCTCTTCTCCTAAAGACATAAATAACTATGAAACTCTACTTGGGGATGGTAGGAGTTTTGGTATAAATTTGTCATATACAGTTCAATATCAACCCAATGGTCTAGCTGAAGCATTTATTCTAAGCGAAAGATTTATTAAAAATCATTATTCTGCTCTTATTTTGGGAGATAACATATTTTACGGTCAAAATTTTTCAAGTTCTTTAAA
>Ga0181564_10001878_pt1 | contig 18636 bp, 18 predicted proteins | sample 011ome_24_FD_134512 | JGI IMG/M metagenome (GOLD analysis project Ga0181564, IMG submission 134512) | Coastal salt marsh microbial communities from the Groves Creek Marsh, Skidaway Island, Georgia - 011513CT metaG (megahit assembly) | ecosystem: Environmental > Aquatic > Marine > Intertidal...
ATAAATAGAATGGACTTTTGTGTTTGTAAATGATGTTCCACGAGGTGTTTTTAACCCTTCATCATTTAACAGGTTTGATATCTTCCGATATCCCATAGGGGTAAGAAAGTTCTCTTTTAAACCCCTAATTCGGTCAAATAAATATTGTTGATAATCCGAATAATTCGAGTCCCACAATTTTGTAGTTTCAATTGACACATAGAACCTTACAACAAATATTATGGGGTAAGTATAACCGTTCCTTTCCGTTACTCCACCGTAACACTCTTCGCTAAATTTCTAGGTTGGTCTACGTTGCAACCTCTCATAACAGCAATATGATACGAAAGCAATTGCAGCGGAATAGATGCCACTAATGGAGAGAATATCTCTTCTGTTTCAGGGATTTCGATACTGTAATCAGCCATTTCCTTCACTTGTGTGTCGCCCTCTGATACGATGGCTATAATCACACCTTTTCTCGCTTTTACTTCTTGAATATTGCTCACCACCTTTTCGTAAGAAGGACCCTTGGTAGCAATAACCACTACTGGCATTTCTTCGTCTATCAAGGCAATGGGTCCGTGCTTCATTTCAGCTGCCGGATAACCCTCTGCATGGATGTAAGAGATCTCTTTTAACTTGAGGGCTCCTTCCAAAGCCACAGGGAAACAGTAGCCCCTTCCTAAGTACAAGAAGTTGCTCGAGTCTTTGAATTTAGCTGAAATCTCTTCTACCAGATTGTTCGTTTTTAGGGCACGTTCAATTTTCTCTGGTATCGCTTCTAAGCCATAAAGCAATCTTTGGTATCGGCTTCTTTCTATGGTTCCTTTTTTGCTGCCGAGCATCAATGCCATCAAGGTGAGCACGGTCACTTGAGATGTGAAAGCCTTTGTACTTGCTACACCAATTTCTGGACCAGCATGTGTGTATGAACCACCATGTGTTGTGCGCGCAATGGATGAACCCACCACGTTGCAAACACCTAAAATCGTAGCGCTTTTTGATTTTGCTAATTCTAGTGCCGCCAGTGTATCTGCCGTTTCTCCTGATTGAGAAATGGCAATTACCACATCATTCTCGGTAATAATCGGATTTCTATAGCGGAATTCAGATGCGTACTCCACTTCTACTGGTATGCGCGCTAAGTCTTCAATCAAATACTCACCCACTAAACCGGCATGCCACGAGGTTCCACAAGCAACGATGATGATCCGCTGAGCATTGATCATTTTTTGCTCATAATCGGCTATTCCACCCAAATGCACCAATCCTTGAGAAACATTCAACCTTCCACGCATACTGTCGTGCACACTTCTAGGTTGTTCGTATATCTCTTTCAGCATGAAATGCTCGTAGCCGCTTTTTTCGAGCTGCTCAAGGTGCATTTCAAGTTCTTGGATGTATGGAGTTACATTTTGCTTTTTGGCTGTGAAGAGCCTTAATTCTTTGCCGGGAGCAATCTCAGCAATCTCGCCATCCTCTAAGTAAACAACATTCTTCGTAAACTCTACAATGGGCGTAGCGTCTGATGCGATGTAATAATCTCCTTCAGTGCCAATGCCAATTACCAAAGGACTGCTTTTTCGAGCTGCGACTAATGTTCCATGCTCACTTTTAGACATAACCACAATGGCATACGCACCAATAATTTCGTTGAGCGATTTACGCACTGCCTCACCCAAGCTGACATTTTCGTTTTTCTTGATTTCCTCAATCAAGTTGACCAGCACCTCAGTGTCTGTATCAGACTTGAACTCATAGCCACGTTGCATCAATTCTTTTTTAATGCTGTCGTAGTTCTCGATAATGCCGTTATGAATCAAGACCAAATCACCAGACATCGATTGATGCGGATGTGAATTGGCATCGTTGGGTTCACCGTGTGTTGCCCAACGAGTGTGGCCAATTCCATAATGACCCTCTGTGTTGGCAGAGCCGATATGACTCAATAGATCAGACACTTTTCCTTTGCATTTATACAAATTCAATGTGTTATCCATTAATGCAACCCCAGCGCTGTCATACCCTCTGTATTCCAATCGCTGTAGTCCTTTTATCAAAACTGGGAAGGCTTGACCTTTTCCTGTGTAACCTACTATACCGCACATAATTATTCGTTTATATCAGTGTAGAAAATCTCTAGCACAATATTATCAGATCCCTGCAATACAGATTGGAATGCCACATTTCCGTTAAGAACAGGCACCTGTGCATTGAGCGTGAATCCCAAGTTGGCATTGCCACCGCTTTGCGCTGATTCAATTATTTTTTGAATTTGACGTGTTACGTCAAATACGTATTCAGTTTCATCTTCTGATAGCTCTCCTCCGTGACGCGATGTGCTGAAAGTATAGTCTGAATTCAAGGTTTCAAGAGTATCTCCGCTTGCACGGTCTATTTCAAAGTCGAGTAAATACAACTTGGGTGCAAATGGAACACCTGATGGCTGCATATCGGATGTTTTTACCTTGATGCGTGCTAAGCTAATGGCTATATCATTAGATTGTGCGAAGGTATTGAGGTAAGGGAAGAACAACTCTGAACGCACGCCTGATATTCCTTGTGCAAACAACAGCTCCCTTCCCTTTTCAGGGTCATTGATAGAACCCTCAACCAGCGCGCCAGTGCGATCATGATCGAAATGATTCACACGAGTTGTAGAGAGAGTAGTTACATAGGTCAAAGATTCTCTTGCATCTGCAGAATCGTTATTCGCAGGGTGAAAGTTAAGCGTCAATTCAATTCTACTACCCGTTGTATTCAAGTTATAAATTGCGCCCGTTTGGACGGAACTTGGAGATGAATTTTCAATGAATAGACCTTTGAAATATTCTTGGAACTGCGATGAAGTTGAATACTCTCTGCCAATACCTTGAAGCAGAAATTCGCCTAGATCTTTATCTAGACTGATCTGAATACCCGCATAGGAATCATCATTTGTGAGGCTGTTCATTTGACTTTGATCAGTAAATGAAAAAAAGGTTGTTCCAACGGGGTTATCATCTGTTCTGAATGACTTACTCGAATTATACGTTGAGTCTAATATGAGGTCTTCATCTAAAACTTTTATACGAAATTGCTGCGATTCAGAAGGGGTTCCATAAGCAACGTCCGCGTTTAATGTCAATGTTAAGTCATCTACTACATACTCCTCTGGAGATAAATCAAGCGTAACATTTTCTGACTCTAAAACAAAGTTCAAGTAAAGGCTGGCTGAAGAACGACCAAACACATCGTTGTTTATAGTTCCAATGAAACTTTCGGCACGGGTAGAATTTTGAGGCTCATCAAGCAACACTGTTCTCGCCTCAACAGTAAAGCTGTCGATCTTCTGAATCGGGTCGAGCGCACCTTCTGGCTGCACTTCCACTCCGAGCAAACGGTCGCCATTGCATGCGCTCAATGCTACCAAAAGCATAAAAAAAAGAACGGCTTGCCACAAGGCAAACCGCTGTCTTTTTAAAAGTCTGATTGTTTTATTCACGTCTTATTCTGCTACCACTGTTGTTTCTGCTGCTACTTTAGAGTAGAAGTCATCGAACACACCCATCAGGTTTTCTTCAGGTTGCGCATCCAATACTGGCTTGCCTAACGAGTTTACATAGACTTTTATTTCATCGCTTACATATTCAGAAGCGAAAACGACTCCGTCAGAATATTTGGCGGCTAATTTCACCCAACTTTCATAGGTTGGGTTCTCTAGCAAGCTGATGTCGGCTTCTTCAATGCCATCGTACTTTAATTTTTCTACAAAGCGCGGGTCGAGTTTTTCTTCAAAAGCCTCATCGTAAATCGAGAATACCACTTTCGCGTCTCCAAACAATGGATCATCAGCATAGAAGGTTTTCTGATAAACAGCCATCAACGCACTGAACCAGCCATGGCAGTGGATGATTTCTGGCATCCAACCTAATTTCTTCACCGTTTCGAACACACCGCGGCAAAAGAAGATCGAACGCTCATCGTTGTCTTCAAAGAAATTGTCGTCTTCGTCAAAAAAAGTGGCCTTGCGCTTAAAGTATTCTTCGTTGTCTATGAAATAAACCTGCATTCTGGTAGGTTGAATAGAAGCCACCTTGATGATCAATGGGTGATCGGTATCATCAACGATAAGGTTCATTCCTGAAAGGCGAATAACCTCGTGCAACTGATGTCTTCTTTCATTCACACAGCCAAAGCGAGGCATGAACAATCTGATTTCTTTTCCGAAATCTTGAGCCTCCTGTGGTAATTGGCGACCCATGTATGACATGTAATTTTCTGGTAAGTAAGGGTTGATCTCGTGAGAAACGTATAATATGCGTTCGTAATTACTCATATAATAATCCTTGGGTTTAAGAAAAGACCTCTTTTTTGTCAAAAAAGTGATGCAAATTTACGCATTTAAAGGCTAGCCATCAATATCAACACTGTTTTGTCAACATGAAAATTGCTAAAAACCGTCAAGAACTGAGCAATTGCTTAAACTCCGAAGCAGCAATCGGCTTTGTTCCAACCATGGGCGCACTGCACGAAGGACACCTTTCTTTGGTGAAAGAAAGCAAGGATCGTGGGCTCACCACAGTGGCTAGTATTTTTGTGAATCCTACGCAATTTAACGACCCAAAAGACTTTGAGAAATACCCCATTGATGCGGAAGCCGATTTAGAAAAATTGGAATCTGTAGGCTGCGATGTGGTGTTTTTGCCTCCGCGGGAGGAAATATACCCTGCCGAGGAAAATAAGAATTATATCCATGATTTTGGAGCATTGGAAACGCGCTTTGAAGGCGCATTCAGGCCCGGTCATTTTAAGGGTGTAGGTCAAGTGGTGCATATTCTCTTTGAATTGGTGAAACCTAATGTGGCTTTTTTTGGCCAGAAAGATTTTCAGCAATTGCAAGTGATAAAACGCTTGGTCGAGCAAGAAAAGCTGCCGATAGAGATTGTGGGTATGCCGACTATTCGCGAAACCGATGGATTGGCTATGAGCTCGCGCAATAGAAGGTTAACGGCATCCCAGCGGTCTGCTGCTGTACTTTTATTTGAAGCACTGAACTTTGCCAAAACAAATGTGCGTATTGAATCTTTTGATGCCATTAGGAAGCACGCAAGCAGCTTGTTCGCTCATTCTCCCGAATTAGAGCTAGAGTACTTCGATATAATCCACCCTGAAAATTTTATTCCTGCTGATAAGTTCAATGAAGAGGCACAGTTTCACGCTGTTATCTCCGCCTACGCAGGTGAAATAAGGCTCATTGACAACATGCAGCTTGCATGAACAAATTCATCCGTGTAACCTTTGCATGGGAAAGACACTGAGGGATGAAAGAATTATCAGACACGTTAAAGCATAAAATTGACGGCATTCGAGACCATATTCAAGAGTTTCGGAATGAAGGACGTACGTTTTTTGCCAGTTCTTCTTTTCAAACGCACAGCTTGGCCATGTGCACGTGTTGAGTCAAATTGCTCCAGAGATGCCTGTGTATTTCATTCAAACGGGGGTTCATTTTCCTGAAACCCTGAGGTTTCGCGATGAGGTTGGGAAAGCCTTTGGGGTAAACATTTTAAACATTGAATCGCATGTTCCAAAAGTGCAGCAACGCGATTCGAAAGGGAAGTTTTTTTCACTTCAGATCCTGATTATTGCTGTTAGTTGAATAAAACACAGCCCATGCAACCGCTGCTCGAGCGCTTTGATATTTGGATAAATGGCGTGCGAGCAGATCAGAATGCCAACCGTAAGAAATTGAATGTGTTTGAAAACACGCCACAAGGAGGCATGCGATTTCATCCGATGTTGGATTGGAGCAAGCAAGAAATTTGGCAATACATCAGCATCATGGATTTACCACGCCATCCGCTAGATGCGCAAGGTTATGTAAGCATAGGGTGTGAGCCTTGCACGATGAAACCAAGTATGGGCGATGAACGTGAAGGAAGATGGGTGGGTCAGCATAAAACGGAATGTGGATTACACACAGAATTGGTAAGTAAATGAGTGTATTAGTAACAGGCGGAGCAGGTTATGTTGGCACGGGATTGTGTCAAGCATTATTGGGACTGGAAGAAGTTGAGAGTGTAACAGTCTATGACAATTTGAGCCGTCATAACTTCAACCTATTCATTGGGGTTTAAAAATTTGACCATCGATATCACTTTATCGAAGGGGATATTCTTGACAGCAGAAATCTGAGAAAGGCAGTTGCGAAAGCGGATGTCGTTTTTCATTTAGCGGCCAAAGTGACTACTCCTTTTGCCGACCAAGATGCACACTTGTTTGAGCAAGTAAACCATTGGGGCACGGCTGAAGTGACGTATGCAGTAGAAGAAAGTGATGTAAACACTTGATTTATTTGAGTTCTGTTTCGGTGTACGGTTCTGGTGATATGGCCAAGGGAATCGATGCGGAGCTGAATCCGAAGACGTTTTATGGAATCTCAAAAATGCGGGCCGAAGAGCATGTTCGAAGGCTAGAGAACAAGGTAAAAACAACCATCGTTCGATGCGGAAACGTTTACGGCTACAACCGAAGTATGCGTTTTGATGCGGGGATCAACAAACTGTTATTCGATGAGAATTTTCACAACAAGATCAATATTCACGGCAATGGCGAGCAACATCGCCCCTTTGTGTTTATCGATACGGTAACTTCTGTTTTGAGCAATTTAATCAACCCAGATTCGGTAGCAGGAACGTTCAATCTGGTTGAGCACAATTTGAGTATCAACGATATTGTAGAGGTATTACGCGAATTGTATCCCGAGATGGAAATGATCTTCATCAATAACAACATGAAGTTGCGCGAATTGAAGGTTGATACCTCAGATGGCAATCTCATATTAGACCGCTCGGATGTGGACCTACTTCGCAAGCGTCTAGCAGCTTTTAAAAAGGAGTTTTCGTTTTGATCACCATTTCACCACCACCTTGCCGATCGAACCTCTTCCTTCTACCCTCTCATGTGCTTTAGAAATGTCTTTTGAATCAAATACAGAATCTACGGTAGGTTTCAACACTCCTTTTTGGTAGTGGTCATAAACGGCCTCAATGGTTTGTTGCAGGTAATCGGGTTTGTTTTCACCAATACGAAGCATGTTGATGCCAATTACAGCTTTTGCTTTCATTAAAAGTCCAATCGGGTGAAGAAAACCAAAGCCAAAGGCCAATTTCAGCTTTGCCATGAGTCCTCCATTCGAATTACTCCATTCGCTGGCACCGAAGGTTACAATACGACCACCTGAGCCCAACATTTGAATGGATTTTTTAAAGTTGGAACCACCCACTGGATCGAATACAATGTCCAAGCGCTCATGGCCTAAAATGCGCTTCAATTCTTCGGTGAAATCATGCGTTTGATAGTTGATCGCGTGATCAGCTCCTTGCGCTTTGATGTACTCCAATTTCTCTGGTCGACTGGCCGTGCCGATAACCTCGCAACCTTTCCATTTGGCAATTTGCACCAAAGCCGTTCCAACGCCACCTGCTGCTGCATGCACTAGCACCCGATCGCCTTTGTGTAAATTGATCATGTGACACGCTGAAAACCATGCGGTGCAATATTGTGTAGCTAACGCAGTAGCTTCCTCTCTGTTCGTTCCCTGAGCCAATTGCACAACTCCTCTGTAATCCGCCACGGCATATTCAGCGTATCCACCAAAGTGGGTGAACCCCAAAACCAAATCACCTTTTTCAAAACCTTTCGCGTTTTCTCCAGCCGTTTCAACTTCACCCACCACTTCATAGCCCAATACACAAGGCAATGCAGGACGGTCGTTGTACAATCCCTTGCGGGCCATGATGTCGGCATAGTTCAACCCAAAATGACTCACTTTGATGAGCACTTCATTGGGTTTCGGAGTTGGTTTTGGAAGGTCTTGAAATTCGAACGCGTCATTAGCAGACCCGTCTTTGGTTACAACAATGGCTTTCATGGTGCAAAGATGGACAACAGATCAACTAGTTCGCTATCGATCTACTCGTCTAATCACTGACCTGAAGTAAAGTCTTAATATCCAAAATATTGCCCGTTTTAATGGCAACTACAAAGCATGACACATCCCTTTGCTCTAAGCTCTGTTTTTTCAGCAGAGCTTCACGATAGGTGCTGAAGTTTGGTATAAAATATTTGTATAAACCAGCGATTAATTTTCTTTCAACGTGTTCATTTAGGCCAAGGATTTTTTCTACTTCTTGAGTTGATTTGGGAGACGATAAAGCAGCGACTTGTAAATAAAAAGACACCCCTTCAAAGGTGGTGTCGTAGAGACCTCCCCCATCTATTGTTTCATTCACGCTTGTTCGTTCAATGGGCTTAACTTCTTTCTCTTTGCTTGCAATATCAGTAATCGGCCTCACATTTACTGGTGTCTCAACGTGCTGTTCTTGGAGGGGTTTATTTGGTAATACTGTCTCGCTCGAAGAGGAGTTTGAGTTGCTTTGGTTTGAAAGCACAATTGTAGAGTCTTTTTTAGTTTGAGAAGCAGTGATATCTTCAAAAGCTTTAAACTCCAAGGTACGTTTTACGGGGTCATCCAGTTTTAAGTTTTCGTAATTATTTTCACTCTTAATTCCAGACGGTTCATTGGTTGTATCAGCTTGATTTTGCCTCTCAGAGGGAGTTTTTTCAGCATGACTCTGCTCAGAACTTACGGCTTCTTTCTCATCTTTATTTTCAAACGAAATATTTGCCACATTCGAAGAATACGTTTCTACAACAATCTGTTTTGGAGCATCAATTAAAGGGCCTTCAGCACTATTTTTTTCTTCAGCAATCGTCTGGGTGTTGAGTTGGGCTTTTTTACCCAAAAATGCTACTATTTCTGAGGCTTGCTTATCGGTTTGTTCTTTGATTGCGAGTGGGGGTAATTTTGCTATCGAAGATTTTTGAATACTTGTTAGCGGGTGGTTGTTTTTATGAATTTCTTCAGCAATTTGAACCGCTTTTTCAGAGGTTGATTTGGAGATATGAGATTGATATTTTCGGGTAAGAGTCTTCTGAGAAGTAGAAGGAATGACTGGTTTGCTTAATGAAGATTGTTGCGCAACGATATTTTTTAAGTAGTTCTCAAGGGAGGTCTTGCGCAGAGTAAGCAAGGTTCCTATATTAATGCTGTTTTGTTCAATGTATGATGCTTTTTTGACTTGGTGGCTTTGAATTAATCGAGAAGCAACGTCTTGCTGTATCCCAATAGTTTGGGACACACCATGGATGCTGCCCACAATTATAATTAGTATCGATGCGAGTATTCTCACTGATTAATTTTACGACTGAAAAAAGGCAAGTTACAAGGGCTCGCTGTGATGAATGAGCCGTTGTAACTTGCCTTGTTATTAATAAATCAAACTTTTATCTGAAAATTCTTCCGACAATAGGTAATCTTCCTAAAATATTGGAAATTAAACCTCTTTTTTTCTCTGGATTTGCAGAGTTCATCCCCACGTTGAGATCCATGGTATTTCCAGAGCCACCTTCTGTTAGTTCCAAGAATTTTTCGAATTCATCAACTAGAGAAGTTGCGTTTTCTGATGCGTGCAGTAAGTGTGTGCTCCCAAAACTAGACCCATCCGTGTTTCCATCGCAGCAGCCTCTTGTGTCAATGGCATATGAAGCTTTGGTCAAACCACCTTGAACGCCTTCTATTTTTGCAAAACGCTCTAATTGTGCAAGACGGTCAGATACCGTTGCAGAACTTGTACCTTCCGCTGCTCCTGCGCCTGCGATACGAGGATTTTCATATAATGCACCAAATCCATAAACTTTAGCGGTGCTAGTTGACCCAAAAAGCCTTTTGGTCGAGCTGACACTATAAATAGGATCTACTAATACATGAACATTATTACTAGAGATAGCATTAAAATATGCTTCTTGTTTCGCTTGCGACTCAGATTTGTGTTGACGGGAAGTCTCTCCTGAAATAGTTTTTTTGAAATTAATATCTAAGTCTGCTACATAGTTATCAGCTACCATTATACCAGAAGGCTGAACATCTTGTGAGCGATACGTGTGCTTCATACTTACGCATGACGTAAGAAAAATTGAGGCTAATAAAAAAATTAGTGAGTGATTTTTCATAATTAATTAGTTAAGTTTTTTTCTTTAAGTGCGAATATAAAATAATTAATAAAAATGTTTAAAAAAATTGATTCTATATTCCTCTTCTACTTGGAGTAGCATTTCTTCTCATTCCAAGTCTATTCGTAAACACCTCTATATGAGGGGGTTGGTTCATCAACCAATTTTATTTAAAGGTCTAAAATGTTTTGCTTTTGGCCATTCGGCAGCGGCGCGCAGTTCGTAGCGGTACTCAATGCCTTTTTTGTACCAAAACGGGAATATTTAAAAACCAAAAACCTCCTTAACTGCTGATACTAAAGAGTGTAAAGAGACTTGTTAAGTGCCCGGAGCGCGAATGTCTATGGGTATAACCGCAGCACGCGTTTTGACGAGGTGATCAATAAATTTATGTTTGACGCGAATTTTCAGAATAAAATCAACATTCACGGCAGTGCGGTTTGCATAGCGTCAGCAAAAAGTGAACTATTAAGGTTTTAGATTTAAGAGAGCTATTATTATTGATTGTGTTTCTGACAATTGCATTTTGCTTATTTCAAACGCCTGATCTGCCCGTCCTTGTTTTATGAGGTAAATACCTTTCATTTCTTCGTTTTGCGCGATTTGATTTCAGCGCCCTCAATCACTAACACAATTTCCCCTTTGTATTTGTTTGCTTCGCCTTCCAACTGCAGTTCACTCAAGGTTCCTCGATGATACGTTTCAAACATTTTGGTCAATTCGCGCACTACACATGCCCTTCTGTCTGGGCCAAAAACTTCAGACGCTTCTTTTAAGGCCTTCAAGATCCGGTGCGGAGACTCGTACATGACCATTGTTCTTTGCTCTTCTGCCAAGGATAACCAAAAGGTTTGTCGGCCTTTTTTCTGAGGGGGAAAGCCGAGGTAAACGAATTTTTCGCAGGCAAATCCGCTGCCCACGATCGCTGGCACAAGGGCGGTGGCGCCCGGAAGGCACTCCACTTGAATGTTCGCCTCAATGGATGCGCGAACCAATGAAAATCCTGGGTCGCTTATTCCCGGAGTGCCAGCATCGGTGATGAGGGCGAGGTGTTCGCCAGATTCCATTTTTTGAATTAGAGAATCGGTGATTTTGTGTTCGTTGTGCTGGTGAAAGGGCTGAAGCTTATTGCTGATATCGTGATGCTGTAGGAGTTTTCCACTGTGGCGAGTGTCTTCGCAGAGGATGGTGTTGCAATCCGCCAGGACTTTCAGCGCACGCAAGGTGATGTCGTCTAGATTACCTATAGGCGTTGGCACAAGAGTCAACTTACCTGCCATCAGAGAATGTTTTTCAAGTTGGGCAAGTAGCTCACAAACTCACGCACGCAGCCATGTCCGCCTTTTGATTCTAGTATGAAATTGGCTGCCTTTCGAATCGGAATGACCGCATCAGCAGGGCAAGCTGTTATTCCTGCTTTTTCGAACATTTGAAGGTCATTGATGTCATCGCCAATATATCCGACTTGGTTCCAAGTTAAATCCAGATTGTCAAGCCAACGTTCGGCAATTTTAAGCTTTGGTTCGGTGCCCACATACACGTGCTTTATGCCAAACATATCGGCCCGGTGTTGAATGATTTTTTTATTGACGCCCGATGAAATAATGCCAAAATCAACACCTGCTTTAATTGCTTCTTTTATGGCCATGCCATCTTTGGTGTCGAAGCGTTTGAACTCGTCACCGTCTTCAGTATAAAACATGCCCCCTTCGGTCATAACGCCGTCCACGTCTAAAAAAACAAACTTGATTTTTGACCAATCGATGGATTCTGCATCAAGGTTGAAAAAGAGCAGGTTTTCTAAGGTAATTCCCGCTGCATCGCACGCGTTGCGAATTTCATCAAGGCTTGATTTCAAGTCAATATCTGAAAAGTGATTGGGAATCGACTTTTGTAGGTATGCTATGTTTTTATCGAAAAGCGTCATACAATGGTTCTGCCAACGGCAGCGGAAATAGGCTTTATGGCTTTTAGCAAGTCTCTGAATTGATCGTGATACAATTGCTGCGCAGCATCACTTTTCGCAACAGCTGGATTCGGGTGAACTTCTACCAACAATCCGTCAATGCCCATGGCTACGCACGCTTTGCTTAAATCTTCAATGCCATAGCGGTATCCAAGTGCGTGCGATGGATCGAGAATGATAGGTAAGTTGGTGTATTCTTTCAGCCAAGCCACTCCACATAAATCTAGAGTGAACCGGGTTTTGGTTTCGAAGGTTCTGATACCACGTTCGCAAAGCATGACGTTTGAGTTGCCACCTGACAATACAAATTCTGCGGCTTGCGCAAACTCTTGCAAGGTGGTTCCAAATCCGCGCTTGATTAAAACGGCTTTATTTGTTTTAGCGCAGGCTTTCAAAATGCCGTGATCGTACATGCTTTTTGCTCCAATCTGAATGACATCGGCATGCTCGATTACTTCATCTACGTGCGTAGCATCGCGCACTTCGCTAACGATCGTAAAACCGTGTTTTTCGCGCATTTTGGCCAATAGTTTTAATCCTTCCAAGCCCAACCCTTGAAAAGAATAGGGCGAAGTTCTTGGTTTGTAGCACCCTCCGCGCAATCCTGTTATGCCGAGTTCGTTCATCAATGCAGCACTTTCTCTGATCTGCTCTTCTGACTCTACCGAGCAAGGACCAGCAATTACCATGGTGTTTCCGGTATTTCCACCAATGGTCGTTTTGCCCAATTTGATCTCTCGGGTTTCAGGAAGATAGCTTTTGCTTGCCAATTGAATGTCGCTGTCCATAGGCCACGATTGCTCGATCGAACTGTTGAACTGGCTTGGAGCGTCCTTTAATTTTGATGGGGTTACCAACACGAAGCAATCGCCATTGTGAAAAATAGCAGATTCTGTTGCCTTGGCTATTTCATGTGCTTGACCTTCGCCAATGCTGGATTTAAGATGAATGATCATAGTTCTCCTTTTACCAAATTGAGGAATGAAACCACTCCTTTTACTTTATTGTGTGCATCAACCACGGGAAGGTAGTTAATGGGAAATTCAAATTGTTTGAGGTACATTAGCATGGCGCTCACCGTCATCGATTCCTGCACTGAAATGGGCGACTTGTTGATCATGCGATCGAGCTCAATGGCCGATGGATTGCTCACGTTTCTCAGCAGCTCTCTTCTTAAATCAGCATTGCTCACGATTCCCTCTAGTTCCTGATTAGCGTTTTCCAAAATGGTGAACCCCAACTTAAAGTCTTCAATGTTTTGAAGCACAGTTTTGAGGGTACGATTGGCAGCCCCCACTATAGGGCTTTCCTCTCTGAGTCTCATGAAGTCGCCTACCACATAGTGGCTTTCTATGTCGTGCGTTTTCAGGTTCAACAAGGCAGCTCCAATGGGCATGTTTTTGAATAAATATGAACCCACTACAGAAGAATGAACGCCCATATTTCGCAAGATGAAGCTCACCTCTGCATTCACACCACCATCCACATGTATTTCTTTTCCTGGAAAAGCCTTTTTGAATTGCCGAATTTTTCGAAAGTTAATCTTGTCAAATCGCCCGCCACTTTCGCCAGGGGTCGTGGCCATCATTAGTATAAAATCAAAATGATCAGCATTGGCTTCAAAGGCTGAAATATCAGTAGTGGAAATGATGGACAATCCCATTCTTGCGTTTAATCCGCCTGTGTAATTATATCCATCTAAATCTTCATATTGAAGCGTAACAAGATCAATTTCTAGGGCGTTTATCCGATCAAAATATTTTTCTGGATCTGCTGTGATCAAATGAAGGTCAATAGGAGTTGAACTCAATTGTTTGATTTTTTGGATATCGTCAAACACGCTTTCATCATCTCGGCAATCGATGTGGAAATAGTCTATTCCGTGCTGATCAAGGTCTTCAATGAGTTCTTGAAGGGGTGTGTCTTTGCTGGAATATACGGATGCTGAAATCTTCATGAGAAAGTGTGGCGAAGGTAGTCAGTACGACTCAATCTCATTCATGATGAGTGCGCATCTTGATTTTTAACTGCGTTTAATCGTTCCCGATCTGAAAAGGCAAGTCAAAACCAGAGATATTCTGAATATATTCGATTGCCTCAGACAACTATTTATCTATTAATTGCATCTTATTCCAAGTTTTGCCCCAATGATGACTGACGAAGAGTTGATTGAGAAGTGTTTGAAAGGAGATCAAAGGGCACAACAAGCGTTATTTGAAAAGTTTGCGGGAAAGATGATGTCTGTTTGTATGCGATATGCAGGCGATCGTGAGAAAGCACAAGATTTGCTTCAAGATGGGTTTGTGAAGGTTTTTGTTCATCTGCATAAATTTAAAGACGAGGGGAGTTTTGAAGGCTGGATCAGAAGAACGATGATCAATACAGCATTGGACGAGTTGCGAAAGAGAAATCGATTACAAATCGATGCCGATATCTCCGAAGCAGAATACCTTGCTGGAGACGGTGAAATGTCAACTAGCGATTTGCGTGTTGAGGAGATGATGACCATCATTCAAGCGATGCCCACAGGATACAGAACAGTGTTTAACATGTATGCCATTGAAGGCTATTCGCATCAAGAAATTGCCAATGAATTGGGGATGTCTGAAAGCACTTCGAAAACGCAGTATCGCAAAGCCCGCACTTATTTAATGAACATAATTGGAGAAAGAGAAAATATATAATGTCTGAACAAAAGGAAAATATTGAAAAAATCTTCAGGGAGGCTTTACAGTCTCACGAGGTGCCGGTGGGTCCTGAAGTTTGGGCATCGATCCAGTCTTCATTGGCTGGATTAAGCACTGCGACATCTACTGCAGTTGGAAGCCTTTTCTTGGGAAAAGCAGCAGCTGTTATTGGGTTTGCTGGATTGATCACTGCGGCCACTATTGCTGAGGTGAATTACCATCAAGCTGAAAGTAATGCAGCACAAGAAATTGTAGTTGAAGGAGAAAATAGTAAGACAAACGAAGCCGAACAAACAGTTTTGTTTGAAGAAGAGAATACTAGTGAAGAACAAACAAGCTCAACGATTGAGCCTACGCCTTCAACACAAGGCGATGATTATAAACAAGAAAATGAGTCAATTACGTCTGTAGTTGCCCCAAAAGCTCAATTGGACAAGCAAACGCATTCAACGGAAACAGAAACCTCAATTTCATCCATAGAAGCCACAACCGCTCAAGCCGTTCAGGTAGCTGAAACCACGAACCGCAATAAGGCTGAAGACTCAAACCCCACTAAAGGAGAATCAACACCTGAAATCGCTGCTTCATCAACGGACAAAGTTTCATCGTTGAATGAAGAGGTAATGCAAGAAAAAACCACCGCCTATTTTACACATAGCGCTGAGCAGGTAATCACTCCGAACGGAGATCCTTACAACGAATACTTCGAAGTAGAAGGATTTGGCGTGAAAGACTTCGTGCTGAGAATCATGACAAGAGGCGGACAGCTGGTGTTCGAGTCGAATGACATTTCAGTACGATGGAATGGAGTTGATCGTTTTGGTAATGCACTTCCTGGGGGCATCTACTTTTATGAAATTCAAGCGGTTGGTGATGACAATCTTCCTTACCTCGAAAAGAATGCGAAGGGAAGCATAACCATCATGCGCAACTAGAAGCCCGCATCCACAAACGAAGTGATCAACTTGAACACCTGAGCGTAATTGGTCATTGGAATGTTTTCAGGAACATCGTTGATATCGTGATAGTGCTTGTAGTCTCCTTCTGTATAAATGAAAAAACTGGGCACTCCTTTTTCATAAAATGGATAGTGATCGCTGTTGGCAGCAGCACCTCTTGCTTTCACTTGATTCAATAAATCTTCGCTTTCATTGATTGCTTTTAACCGGTCAAAGGCATCGTTAAATATGGTTCCATTCACCACGGTGATTCCTTTTTTGGCATCCGCCATCAGGTCAAGGTTGAGTAAAAACTTGATCTTTTCTAATGGCAAATCAGGATGCTCGACATAATATTTTGAGCCTACCAACCCGGCTTCCTCGCCAGCGAACCAAATAAATACTGTGGTGTATTTTGGCGGGTGCGCTAAATAATATTCAGCAAGGTCTAAAAGCATCGCACTTCCACTCGCATTGTCGCTGGCACCTGCGATGTACGTGTCCATACCCATTCGGCCTAAATGGTCGAAATGAGCACTAAAAACTACGGTTGAATCTATTTGCCCTGGAATGTAAGCGATAACATTTTGAGACCGATAATTGCTCACCCATTCTTGATCAATAGCAAGGTCTATTGTTTTAATTTTTTTATCGAAGTGATCTTTTACAACATCGAGAATTGTTGTGTTGTAGGTACGTCTGCTCACCCACCATATGAGCTTATTCTCGGTAAGTAAAACATAACCCTTCGCATTCAAGGGATTTTGACTAATGTTTTTCACGAACTCATCCAATATCGCGTCTTCCGATGTTTTATCTATAACAATAATCCGCTCGCGTAATTTTTTCTTTGAAGCCGTTTTCAATAGTTTTTTTGGGGTCTTAACCGTGTTTGGCTTCAGATAATATGGCTTAAAGGAACCATTTATTCTCTGTGATCCGGGGTTCACTTGAAAGTCAATGCCCGTTCGCAATGGTTTGCCATTGATATTGACGCTCATCTCTCCGGGGAAAGTGTTTACGCCCAGCTCAAAGGTTTGAACATAAGAATCTCCAATGGGTTTTAATCCTTTTGCCTTACACTGCCGCTGAATGAATGCTGCTGCCTTTATATCACCTTGAAAAACATAGCCTCGGCCATGATAACCTGGTGCGCACAGCGAATCGATCATGGATTTTGTGTATGTAACGTCTTGAGCTTCAGATAAGGTGAATAAAAAACAAGCGAAGATTACGAGATGAAAGCGAGGCATTAGGAAAAGCGTCTTGATACCAATGTTTTAAATGCGATCACGGTTTCGTCTTCATCATCCCAAAGGTATTTTACCGAAAGCTCCTCGTCCATTAGACGAGTGGCGTCAAGGATGGATTCAAGGTGGTTCAATTCTTCCACAGCCCGAGAGAATGCACCCATATCGCCATTGAAAAGTACGTTGGCGTAAAGAAAGCGTTCGTTGATTCCTATGGCCTTCTTAATATCATTGAGAGGTCGCGCACTCACTTTATCTGCAAGCGATACAGACTCAGGCTTGACCATTTGCTTCACCGTAGACTTGCGCTGCTCTTGAGAGAACTCTTCGATGGTGCGCATAATGGCTTCATGCTGCTGTTCTTCATTCGATTCGGCAGCTGGCTCTTCTTCTATAGAGTCATTCTCATCAGCTTGCGCACGTGCTAATTCCTCTATTTCTTTTTCTCTTGGTGCTTCTTCAGCTGGGATCGCAGGGGTTTCAGCTGCAGTTGCCGACTCATTTTCCATGGCTGCTTCAAGCGTTGCTCGCACCGCTTCTAAATCCTCTTTTATGAGATGGAGTTCATGCTCTTTCTCTGCCAGTTGTTTCTCCAACCGCTCGATTTTTTCAATCAATTCATTCATGTTCATAGCTTTCAAACGCTGTTCAAAGATGGCAATTGTGCTCTCGAATTGCTAATCTTTAAGAAATGATGGCAATCAAGTCATATTTTGCGGCTTATTCCATGATGAATATAGAAATTCGTAGCAGATGTTTTTAGAATATACAGGCAATAAAAGGCATAAGTATGGGTGGATCGAGGTGGTCTGTGGTTCTATGTTTTCTGGGAAGACCGAAGAATTGATTCGAAGGTTGAAAAGGGCCCAATTCGCAGGACAAAAAATTGAAATCTTCAAGCCCGAAGTAGATGTGAGATATGACGATGAAGAGGTTGTGTCGCACGATGAAAACAGCATCAGTTCAACCCCTGTAGAGTCATCTGGCAACATCCTTATCCTATCAAATGCCGCAGAAGTTGTAGGGATAGATGAGGCACAATTCTTTGATGTAGAGTTGGTAAACGTGTGCAATCAGCTGGCCAATATGGGTAAACGAGTTATTGTAGCTGGTTTGGATATGGATTATAAAGGAAGACCATTTGGTCCGATGCCTGGCTTGATGGCGATTGCAGAATACGTGACAAAAGTGCATGCCATCTGTGTAAATTGTGGCTCATTGGCTAACCACTCATATCGGGTAACAAGTAGCGATAAACTCATTGAACTAGGGGAGATCAATCAATACAAACCTTTGTGTAGAGCATGCTTTAATTCGGGAATTACAAAATGAATTATACAATTGAGAGTATCGCAGATTTCTGTAATGGAAAAGCGCAGATTGCTTTTCCAGGCTCTACGGTAACACGGATTAATATAGACCACAGAATAGCAAGACGCGATAACGCCTTGTTTGCTGCGATCAAAGGTGCCCGCTTTGATGGCCACGACTTCATACCCGAATTGATGGATCTAAATTGCCATCATTTTCTTGTAAGCGATGAGAAAATTGCCAAACGATATAAAGGACAGGCCAATTTCATCATTGTAGAAGACATGATTCCTGCGTTGCAGCTCATTGCCAAGGAACATAGAGACAATTATAACCTTTCTGTGGTGGCGATTACTGGAAGCAACGGCAAGACCATTGTAAAAGAATGGATGAACAGCTTGCTGGAAAGTGAATTTAAGATTTGCCGAAGTCCGAAAAGTTATAAT
>Ga0181564_10001881_pt1 | contig 18629 bp, 6 predicted proteins | sample 011ome_24_FD_134512 | JGI IMG/M metagenome (GOLD analysis project Ga0181564, IMG submission 134512) | Coastal salt marsh microbial communities from the Groves Creek Marsh, Skidaway Island, Georgia - 011513CT metaG (megahit assembly) | ecosystem: Environmental > Aquatic > Marine > Intertidal zone...
GACGCGTAGTGCACCGCCAAGTCGCCATCCGCGCACTTTGCATTCACATCCACACCGAGCTCAATGAGTTTAGCGAGCATGACGGCTTCGCCCGAATACGCCGCTTGATGCACCGCGGTCCAGCCGTTTTTATTCACATGCATCACGCACGTTGGATCATCACGAATGCACTCGTTAAAGTCTCCCAAGTCTCCATCCTCAATCGCGCCAAACAAACTCGTCTGCGACGACGACGACGCCGAACACGAGGATGCGTCGGAGTGTTCGCCGTCGTCCGCCTCGCGCGCGTTTGATCGCCGCGATTGAGACGGTGGTTTACGATTCGTTCGTCGTGGCATCGTGCGTTCGTGCGTTCGTGTGTTCGCGCGCGCGTGGGTGTGGCGCGCTCGGTTCTGGCGGCGGCAACCGAGAGGCACTTTTTTTTCTCTTCTTCCGTGGCGAACTACTTTTTTGCTCACCTCCGCGGCGGACATAACGTAGGTTTAGTGGTCATTAATTAAAAAAGAGAGAGACTAAATGATGATAATGGTGTTGCTGCTGTTGTTGCCGTGCGCTCGCCTGCGACGTGCTCTAATACACGCGCGCCTTGGGAGGAATCACCTCCATTTCGTCGTCGAGCGTGTAGTGGTGGTTGGGACGGTAGTCAATCTTCACCTTGCCATCCTTGACGTACGCTAAAGAGTGCTTCATCCACGTATCATCGAGACGGTCAGGAAAATCTTCGCGCGCGTGCGCCCCTCGACTTTCCTTGCGTTGTTCCGCACTGTGCATCGTTGACTGCGCGTTGGGCATGAGGTTGTGCAACTCGAGCGCTTCAATCAAATCCGTGTTCCACACCAAGGATCGATCGGTGAGCTTGAGGTTAGACATTTCATCGGCAATTTGATCAATAAGCGTGCAACCTTCCGCCAAACTTTCTTGTTCACGGAATACAGCGGCGTGATTTTGCATCACCTTTTGCATTCGGCTTCGCAACATTGCCGTCGGCGTCGTTCCCTTGGAGTGGCGAATCTTATCAACGCGCTCCACCGCGTCCGCACCCGCGTCCGCGGCGATCGGTCGGTGCGGTGCTCCAGGTTTTAATTTCTCGGCAACTGTGTTCGCGCACGCACGCCCGAAAACGACAATATCGAGCAAGGAGTTTGCGCCTAATCTGTTTGCGCCGTGCACGCTCGCGCAAGCCGCCTCGCCAGCGGCAAGCAAACCCGGTACGATGGCATCAGGATCACCGTTTTTCGGCGCCACGACTTCACCACGGTAGTTGGTTGGGATACCACCCATGTTGTAGTGCACCGTCGGAAGCACTGGAATCGGTTCTTTGGTGACATCGACGCCGGCAAAAATCGCCGCCGTTTCTGAAATACCGGGCAAACGCTCGGCGAGTAATTCGGGCGGAAGATGATTCAAGTGCAAGTAAATGTGATCTTTTTCTTTACCAACACCACGACCTTCACGGATTTCAAGCGTCATCGAGCGTGAGACGACGTCGCGCGACGCAAGATCCTTTGCCGACGGGGCATAGCGTTCCATAAAGCGTTCGCCTTCAGAGTTACGAAGAACACCACCCTCGCCGCGCGATCCTTCAGTGATTAAACAGCCAGCGCCATAGATCCCCGTCGGGTGGAACTGCACAAACTCTTGATCTTGCAATGGTAAACCGGCGCGCGTAACCATTGCGTTGCCGTCGCCCGTGCACGTGTGCGCTGAGGTGGCTGAAAAATACGCGCGCCCGTAGCCACCCGTGGCCAAAACCGTTTGATGCGAACGGAATCGATGGATAGTTCCATCCTCCAAACACATCGCCATGACGCCAACGCACTCGCCCTTGTCCATGATCAAATCTAACGCAAAATATTCCACAAAAAATTGGACGTCGTGCTTGAGCGCGGCTCCGTATAGCGTGTGTAACATCGCGTGCCCTGTTCTGTCTGCCGCTGCCGCGCATCGATACGCCTGACCACCCTTACCGTAATCGAGCGATTGACCACCGAAAGCGCGTTGGTAAATCTTTCCTTCATCCGTGCGCGAAAATGGCATGCCGTAGTTTTCCAACTCGATGACCGCTTTGGGTGCCTCGCGGCACATGTACTGAATAGCGTCTTGATCACCCAACCAATCCGCTCCTTTCACCGTGTCGTACGCGTGCCAGCGCCAATCATCTTCAGTCATGTTCCCTAAAGCCGCATTGATACCACCTTGCGCGGCGACGGTGTGCGAGCGCGTCGGGAACAACTTGGTCACGCACGCCGTCTTAAATCCGTGCTCACCCAGCCCGATGGCCGCGCGCAAGCCCGCGCCACCGGCACCAACAACCAACGCATCGTACTCGTGATCGATGATTTCGTAATTCCCAAACCCATTCGCCTTGGTGTTCGCGTTCGACGCCGACGCCGACGCACTCAGCGAACGGATCGTTGACGATGCCGATGACGTTGTCGCCGATGCCGATGCCGACGTCGTCGCGCGTTCGCTGGACACGCGAGAGAGGTGTTCAAACGCGCGACGCACGCTTCGTCGCATCTTCGCTCCTCGTCACACCTTGCACGTCGTCACACGTCGTCGTCGTCGTCGTGTGCGGCTGCGCGTCAACCGATCGATGGCCCAGATGATCGATCATCGCGCGCGCACACCGTTGACGTCAACGGCGTCTGGGGTGTCTGGGTTGTGATACAATGGTGGCGTGTATACCCTAACCGACGGGCCCCGCCACGCAACCAAAGAGCTAAATGTGTCTCGACCTCGCCGAGCGACCTCGCCGAGCGTGGCAGACGACGACGACGGAGGACGACGACGGAGGACGACGACGACGGACGCGTGTGATTCATTCACATCTCCGTGTGTGTGTGTGTGTGTGTGTGTGTGTGTACGCGCACCGCGCACCGCGCACGAGACTCCATCGTTCCACGCGTAACGACCGCGACGACGTCTGGACGCGGGCGCGGGCATGGAGAGCGATGAACGATATTACGACGCAGTGTATGACATGCGCGCACTCACACAGGACGACGAGGACGAGAACGAGGTGTATGCGAGTGCGTTGGACGACGACGTCGACGACGACGTCGACGACGACGATGGGGCGCGATACGTCGAGTGGGTGCGACGAAGCGTGGATGACATGAGAGCGGCGCGAAAGTACGCCACGGCGAGCGGACAGTGGGGACAACCTCCGAGTGAAGAAGCCATGCGTGCAAAGGCGGCAAGGAAACTATTGGCGCGACAGCTATTGGGTTTGGAACCAGAAGACGCACCGGCGGCGGCTGTACTTGAGCCTGAGCTCGCGCGCGACGTCGACGTCCCGGCGCCGCTCGAGCGGCGCGCGTTTCGGTCGAGGGAAGAAGAGGAGGACGCCGAAGCGGAGGCAATGTGGCGACAGCGTCGAGAACGACGTGATGCAATCATTGATGGTGCGCGTTCGAGCGGTGACGACGCATTATCCGACTCTGAACGCGCCGCTCGACGACTCGCCCGACGACGCGCGATGAAAGCCAACTACCAATCCAAACTTCGTCGAGGGTACGTTGACAACGACGTCGCGGCGCGCGTGCATTTTAGCCAGTGAGCGCGTGCGATGGCGATCTAGTCAGTAGTAGTAGTAAATATCTAGATGTACAATACACACACCCATGTCAGTCATCCGTCGCCTTGTGGTCACCAACTACCTGTATGTGTAGTGCCATAGTCGTAGATTCTTAGCGCGAAATCGACGTGCACCCTTCAAAATCGTTCGTCAAGCGCGCGCGTGTGTGTGTCGGCAAGTGCTGCGTTATGTGAAATTACATTACACGCCGAGCAACGTTTGATGATGCAACATCTGCTTACGAAAACCATCGACGACATTGACGCCAAGCGCGACATTCACATTACTGGAGTCGAGCCATTTCTTGAACAGGTCACCTCATGATGATCTTTAGAGAGTATCTGCGAGAGTACCGCCTTCAACGCACTTTACTTTCGCCGCGTTATCGACCAGCGACTGGCGCGTCTTACCATCGCACGGATCAAACGTACCGCCAACTTCCTCGGTACATCGCTTCAAGACATTCTCGAGAACGCCGTCAACGCCACCTTCGCACGGGATCTTGACATTAGCGAGTTGAGTAGCACCCTTTGTAAGCGCTGCAATGCACGTGTCGCCACAGAGTCCATCGGGATCTTCGACGCAAACCGTCACGAGCTTCATGACAGCGTCTTCATCGAGCGTAGGACACTCCCACGCCGCTGCCGACGCGACCAATGATGCGATGGCAATAAAAGTGAGCTTGATCCCACGTTTCATGGTGATTTTGGGTTTTTAACTTGGAGGTAAGAAGTGAGTCGCGGGGCGCGTTATGAGGAATATTTGTTCTTCACACACCAGGTCACATGGCGCGCGTACCGTCCAAGAGGAATCCTCGAATCAAATGGCCAGCGACAACAACAACGCTGTTCCACGTTTCACCCAATGTTCAGCACCGAGGCCTCCTGCGTCAAGCTCAATCATGGTGATGAAAGATGGGCGCTCACGTGATCCTGTGCGTATAGGATACATGTAAAGCGGACACTGGTACGTTCTCGCTGATTCACCTGTCTTCTCTCGCTTACGTTCGGTGGGTTTGAAGTGCACTACTGGCATCTTTACGATAAGCTCCATCATGTTTGGTTCACACAAACAGTTGTTTTCATGGTCCCATCCAGCGCCTTCCAAGAACATGTCGCGAACATACACGCCGTCATCGGGAGGTGATGCGATGTTGTCGGCGTTTGCGATTGAAAATGAAAATGAGAGCATGTCGATTGGAATGCACTCGCGTCTGGCACTGGTTTGCAACACGGATGTCAAAAAGCACGTTGGATAAGTAAAACCTGCGAGCCAGTACGTACTCGGGTACGTCCCGTATGCCCATGTGGACAGCTGCTGAACGCGCTCGACTAAGTCAATCGTCCACGCCGACAATGGTTTCAACGACGGATACGCCTTCAAATATAATTTCGGCACTTTGTTCGCAGCCAACGCGTCAAAGATAGCATCCAGGTCGCTCGACATGACTACAAGTCCCTTGATGCCTTTTCTCAGCTCGCCCAAGCTCGAATGCACGCTAATCAGTAGAGCGTTGTAGCGCTCAATTTCTTGCAATAAATTTACGTGAAGCGGGCTCATGTCGTTGCGCTTGTTCTTTGTGATGCCTTCATAGTCTAAGACAGATGGCACGCATCGAGTCATCTCATCGATAATGTTCAGCACACGTGTTTCGGTCTCCGATACTGCATTATTTCCTGAGCCACCACTCGCCGCCGCGTCGTCGTCTGATATTTGGAATTTGGTACACGCATCCAAAATTGCCTGACTTTCGGCAATTAAATAAGAAATATCCGCGTTTGGGTGCTGTCCGAAAGCATCCGCCTGATCGCTCAAAGGTAGTCCATTTACAAACTCTCGATGCGATTTAAGTTGAGTAGCATTCAAAGGGATGTGATACACTTTGCCAAGCGAGCCAGCTGTGAGCGAGTACTCGTCGCTCGCGAGAACGTCTTCGCAGAAGAACTGAGCGAGGTACGCTTTAATAACACGGCGATCGATTTCATCCGTAACGCGCCCACCATAATTTGCCTCACCAATCAAGTACCGTAACGCATCCCAAGGTGTCTCTTCGTACCCGTCGAGGTACGACTTGAGCAAGTCGTCGCTGACGCTGAAGTCGGTGTCGTTGAAGTCGTACGCGATGTTCAAGCCAAGCGTACCAAACTTTCGCCGCTCGAGCAACAATGCGTGGAAAAACGACAACGCAAACAATAGTCGTCCATACTTGTTTTTGCTTGAACACTGCGCAAAAGACTCGTCCGAAACGCACGTGGTATACAATCGCGCAAGATTGGCGCGCAGTCCTTTCGGCGGTTCCGTCGTCATCTTCAAGCCTCGCTGTAAAATCGCCAATGGAAAAGCAGGTGTAGGATTTGATGACAACCACAATCTGAAATTCTCGTGCGGTGGGTCATTTTCAAAGTTCTCTATGATGCATTGGAGCTCGGGTAACCAAGATATCATCAAGTGGCAATTCGCCAGAAATACCCAATGGCCTTCCTTGCGGCCTCGAGTAATCAACTCTGTCGCTACCGAAGCTTGTCCCTGTCCAAGTGCTACAGTGAAAAGCTTGTCGCTCATTCCCTTATTTACTGCTAGCTGTTTTAGATTCGCAACAGGATCGACGCCGGCGCTAAGAACGAAAATGCAAGGCGCTGTGCTTGTCGAATCCAAGTACACTTGATTCAAATCCAACACTGGCGGGTCCACAAATCTTGCACCCAGTTTCTCGCTCACGTAAAGCCGAATGGCGCTTTCGATACGGTCAAGGCGAATAGAACGCAGTAGTAACAATCGCTGCAGATCACTCAGAGTTTCGCTCCAGTGTCCTGGAAGTGCTTGCGTCTCAGGTTTGGGATGCCGGAACCACGTTTCCCACTCGCCGACATGAGCCTCGTTGATAGACTGAATCAGAGTGGCTCCGAACACGTCTTTAAAAGTCTGAGATAACTGGACAACCTTTGACCACAACTCGGGCTTTAACCATTGAGATACTTTTACGCTTCTTTCAAGTTCATTCGTCGGTACCCGCGCGCTTGCTCCACCATCGCCGCGTACAAAGAATTCCCATTCTCGCGCGTCAACACCGTCTTGCTCTGCTTGAATACGTATGCACATCTGCAGACTCAAGAGAAGCTTATGTGATTCAAATAACCCACGAGATGTATAACGATACACAGCATACGTATGATACTCATTCAAAACAGCTAAGCGTTCGTCAACGTCGACGCCATCCGCAGAAGTATTGGCATTGCGTTTTGATTTTGTAATGGAGCTGTCAAACAACGCCGTGTATGAATCTAGACTAAATTGATACATTGGATCGACATCGGCGAGGCTGTACAGCGTAAAGTACAATATAGTCGCGCGCGTGGCCACGGAAGCATATGCGGCGGAGGCACGCTCAATTTCAACCCCAGTAGTTTCGGCAACCTTCAAACTTGCCGTAACTTCTTCGCTCGTGTTCTTCGAGCGTGTCAAAGAGTCAATCAATTCAATATTGTCCAGAAGCGATCCAGACGCTTTGCTTAGTAAATCCAAAATCAGATCTTCTAGTTCATTTAATCGTCTTTTGCCTCTAGCCACCTTGACAACAAGCTCATTCTTCTGCGTTGCTAATTCTGGTCTCTCGCGTCGAACAACTAAATCTCTAAGTTGCGCATTCAGGCCTTGCTCCTTCACGGTGAAATTGATCACAGCCAGCTTCGTGCTCACCTCTGGCGTATAATGCGGGTTCATGAGCTTTGAAGTGAAATAAAGTCTGAAGTTCGGCGAATAATCCAAGTCCTTATCTCCAAGCTTTACCGTAATTGCTCCACCCTTTTTCACAAACTGTTTCGCCACTACGTTTTCCAAAATTGGATCAATTGTTTCTTTGACATCTTGAACTAGCACTGGAATACCGAATTGAATGGCATGCTCTATCTGACGTACCATATCAGGCGCAAAAAGCGTAGTCACAATCAATCCATTGGTCATCTCCATTGATTTGATCCACTTATTTCCTTGTCCTTGCGGGTCCACGAGCAATGGCCAACGATTACCGCGCGTGACAATCACTCCATTCTCCGTACTAAATGAGTCAGATGGTAATCCTTGAATGTTCCAATCTCTAACGTCGGACGGGTTCGATAAGAATGATGCAAAGTCGAAATCGGCAGTGCACGGTACTTGTGCGCATGTCAACATTGGAATCCAATCGCTCACGAGCGTCTTGCGATATTCACTGGGAAACGCACCACAGTAGCTCATAAAAGCGGCAGCGATGCACACATCACCAGGTAAACACCTCGTCTGGTCATCTATAATTTCGATTGAATCTAACCATCGCTTTTTCTCCCCAGACAAGCCATCCACGAGTGCCTCGGCTCGCTCGAGCTTGAGCTCCAAATCTGCGAGCTCGCTCTCCAGCGCGCTTTTATTCGATGCAGACTTTTCGTACTTTTCCTTGAGCGCTTGAACCTTCGCTAGAACTTCGGCCAAATCAGTTTGCGTTATCGTAAGTGCATCTTGTTTTTGCTTTAATTCGTCCTGGGCCTGCTTGAGCATCATTCGCTTTGGCGCAATCTCCTTCGCAACGTTGCCATAGGAGAACATCGCGTGTACCCACTGGCACAAACCCTTTGCCGCGTTCGAAACCTTGCCAATCACATCAGGCTGATAGTCTGGATTGTTGATGAACTTTGAAATCTTGCTCAGTAAGTTATCTACCAAATTTTCCTTGTCAAAGTTGAGCAAGCGATCCAAGAATGCCGAATCACCGAGCTGTTTCTTTGCTTCTTCCCATGTCGTTGGCCGCTTGAGCACGGTTAGAACACCTTTCAAGCATAACTCAACCAGCGTCGGCGGCTTCACATACGATTTTAACTCTCCGAGATCCTTCTTTGTCAACACGTTCAGCGCGGCTTCCGCAGCTTGTAATGCAGGCATGGCTTCGTCTAGCTTGAGTTGACATTCCTCGGCGATGATGTTCGCTTTTCCTGCCTCTGCTTCGATGCGCTCAGCTTCTGCGCTGACTTTCATACTTTGCTCATCTGCAGCGCGCTTATCTTGAATGATGATTTTTAAAAGTTCTTCGCAATCTCGTTTCGCCTCCGCAACGACGATAGCTTTGTCTTTGCACACGCTTTGCATGTCGCGTACTTGGATTTCAGTTTCGGCAAGTTTAGTCAGACCTCCACGAAGCTTCGAAACTTTCGCGTCAAACTCGCGTTTCTTTTCCACCATCAACTTTTTGTAAAAACTCAAAAATTCAATGTAATTCGTCGGTGTTACGTACATCTTTCGCTTGATTGTCTTGAGCATGACCGCGGCCGTTTTCACCGTTGAAGCGTGGATTTTTCCAAAAATTTCACATAAGTTGTCCTTCACGAGGGCATCTATGTCGCTATGTTGAAGTTTTCTAGCTGCGACTTCTTTAAGAGCGTCTACTGGCCAATCATTAAACCAATTTATAGTGCAACAGTTCACGAGACCAGGAAACATTCTCGTACGCTCGCGAAAAGCGTCGCCGACGGGTGACATACACAGTACGATGTGCAAATTTTGCATAACTCGTTGCATGAAGAAAGCAAACAATTCTTCATGTGTCACAGCTCGAACACCTTCTGTCTTAGCAATACGTCGCATGTCTTCGCATACACTACTCATGTCATCCTTGCCGAATAATCCGGGGATTTCGCCTGACGTGAGCGCGTTGTTCACATCTTCAAGAAATGTCTCCTGGACAATTTGCGTGTCGTCGAGGACGAAAACCGTAGGCTTACCCGCCACACCCGCTTGTCTATACAAGGTTTTCAAGTCTTCTCGAAATTCAACGTGTTTATAGTTCTTTGTGATCTCTATACTGAAACATTTCATTTCTGCCACGTACGCCGCGAGCCTTGCGAGCGATTTACGTCCACTCCCGCCGACACCAACTAACATCGCATGCCCGCGAGGCTGCGTTAAAATACGATGAATGCGGCACACATGCATTATTGCATCATCGAATAGCACCAAATCCATGGGCGCATTTCCAGGTTCCAATCCATAATCTTCTAGCTTTTCGTCAAGAAATTCCTTGAGCGCAGACGCATCAACGGCAGCCTCGTATGGCACTACGTCAACGCCTTGACGCATGAACGACACGAATGGTTGACACTCGTAGAAATCCTCATTTTCAATGATACGCACTGCATGTACGTTATCTTTTGACAACACGGGTTTAAACAAATCATTCCAAGATGTACCAAGAGCGATACGCATGTTGGTGTCTATTTGCTGCTTCAACCAGCGCGCATCGTTTGCGTCCCACAGTCTATCACCAAACACACGTAAATTCTCATGAACCCACAGTTGTAAGATTGACTCTCTGGAGTCATAAAATTGTTTTGTCGCTCTAGTCACTCCCTGAATTACTTTTGCAAGATCCCTCGTGTTGAATAGATAGTGACTTTTTGCTGGTGTTGGCAACAGTTCTCGTACGAGCGCATTGTACACGCTAACTGATGCCTTAACGATGGTACCACCTATGCTCACCACGGACTGGTCGAATCCGCCTTGCAGCTCTCCTATGATGGTACCATAAATCCGTTCAAGTTGAGCATCTGATGGGTCCGCCATATTTAACACTGCGAAAATGGACATGATGCGCTGGGAAAACTGATTTCGGCCACCGCCTGGAGGCGCCATGGCTGCTAAAAGTCTCATATCATTGATGTGCGTCCGTTCTTGCTTTGCACGATCGTACCAAAATCCATTATCGTTCCAAAGCTTCAACAACTCCAAAGGCGCGATAAAACCAAACTCACTCTTCTTAGGCATGTTCAAGTCGTCAATAGCGAGGATGAGTTTACGGCCACCTGGTGGAGCGAGAACACCTTTTGAGCGCTTTTCTAGCTTGCCTTCGATCGTATCTTGCAGGGAATTCGAGCTCGTCTGCGCACTGAAAGTGATTCTACTACCGATATAATCGTCGGGCAAATCTTCTAAACACGAATCGATCACCATCGATTTTCCAACTCCGACGTTGCCGACAAGCAATGTATTCATACCCGACTTGAGCAGCAACATTATCAAATGCTTTGTTCGTACTGAATCGACAGTCGGTATCATGATCTTAAAGAATGGTACACCCCCCTGCGGCAGCCTATAAGTCGGAACTTTTTGCACCCAAGGTACAAACACATGGCGCGCAGCGTCGTAGAAAAAGTCAAACACTGTCTCATCTGTCGTTGCCACCGCAGGCGTGTGCGGGAACATCTTCAAAGGCACAACGCGGTGCAAAAAGTTATCAAACCGCAAGCGACTCGCGTGATCGATAGATCCTCCTATAGACCAAATAAGACAAAACACAAAAGTGGATTCAACGTCGTGCTTGATGACATCAGTCTCATCATCTATGTCGACCGCGATGTCGTGGGCGTCAAACAGCGTTGTGAGTTGTCTGACCGATGCTAAATCATCCGTGGGCACGAGTTCAGTGCACTTTGATCGACGGAAATCCAAAGTGTCACCGATGTACTTGTCAACGCATTTTCTTAACGCTGCGTCCAGCACTTCTGCGCTACCATGTTCTCGGCGAGTCTCCAACCAACTCTGCACAAATGGACGCCAGCCAAGGTCTTCTACATTGAAGTAAATCATTCCGGCGCGCGAAACGGTCGCTGGCGAAGCTTGAGATAGATCTTCTACTTCAAACAATATCGACACCTGTGGCGACATCATGATGCGCTCACCGGAGAGCAAGGTCAACAGCTTGTTGTCATCGAGTAACGTATTCATGCTTTCAATCCAAAGCGTATCCACTGGACCATCCATCAAAATCCACTTTTGATTTGCAGAATCATCTTTGCACACGTTACGCATAATTTTGGCTAGTACTCCATCTCTCCATTCGTGCGTGGCTTCGTCAAACGATCCATAAAGCTCGTCGTTTGAAAGTGCAAGTGGGTTGATAGGGTACACCTCGACGTTTTGAAATTGTTCATTTTGACCGTGTTGAGTACGCTTCAAGCGTGCCATGGCTTTAATCAAAATCTCCCATGCTCGCGTCTTTCCCGATCCAGTCTTGCCCACAATCATATTTCCGTGGCGAGCACACTTGCAATCGAATATTTGAATAATTTTTGATATCCACGCATCGACGGCTTGCAAATTGTTCAACTTGCACTCCTCTATTAGTGCATCTCTAAGAATAGCTGAATCCTCTTGAGGTGCGTTGACGTCGGGAAATAAATCCGATAAGAGCGCTTTGAAGAGAGGTATATCTATGTATACCAATTTCGGGATAATCAAATCACGCATAGCGTTGAAGAGAATGAGTTGCTCATCCGTCTCGGGTGCCTCCCGCTTCATCGTCCCAGCTGCACGTGAGATTGGTATGATGAAAGAGCGCAGTGTGTAATCATAGTGATCTTGCTTACTTAGCTGCTGTTGACTCAACTCCATGATTGCAACCATTTTCTTTGCCAACGGCTTCGCGTTTGTAAAACCTTCGCTAAACATCATGATTTCTGCAATCAAACAGAAATCAGGCACCATCATGCTTACCGGTCTTACGATGGCTTTCAAATTATCAGGAAGCTCGGCGCGTCCAGCGTAGCCCGGATTCATGGTGACAAAAACACCACACGATGGGATTAAGCGAATATGCTGTCCCTCAAAATCAAATGACTTGAGATTTTGCTTAACAGCAGCCATGACAACACTTATCTGCGTCGCAACGACGGACAACACTTCCACAGTAATACGGTTGAATTCATCCAAGCAAGCCCAAGCACCAGTTTGAGCTAAACCACTAAACATCTTACCCGTCATTTTGTAATCAACACCATCTGAGCAGTTAAACACGATGACGTAACGAGCCAACGCTTTACCGAAATCTTTCACAGTCTCTGTCTTACCAGTACCGGCGGGTCCTAAAGGATTGCCTCCGCGGCGCGTAAACATAGCGGCGCCTAAAGTCATGTAGCAACGATCAGTGAGTGGTGTTACCACGAGACGGCCATTATTACCCTGATATTCATATCCATAATCGAAAACACTCAGTACTTGCTTGACTGTACAGTGTCTAGTCTCACGATCCCAGTAAAATCGCAACTGCGAAACCCATTCAAAATCACTCGGTGATGAACATTTATTCTTGATAAGTTTCTCGATCGCGTCTCTCGCGTGAACTTCAATAGTTATTAGTGCCGTGACTTTCTTTCGTGTAACTTTATCCAGTGACGTACGCGTTAGTTCTACAAGTTTGTTCAGATATTGAATCCATTTGCGTCGCAACTTCTTGAGCGCCTCTTTGACGTTGTCTGGGTCTCTCAAAGCACGCTCGCACTCCATGGTCCACGAAATGCACCCGGCAGTAATAAGCATTTGACCTGGATTATCTTTAACCCATTTATCCTTTTTTACTCCTTTCGATCGACATTGTTCAAATGTACTAGCGAGGTGCGCTCGTGTCGCCGAGTACATGGCAGCCTCAACTGTATTCAACCAGTCTTCTGGGCGTCCTTCAGTTCGGATAGGGGTGTCAAAAGGGATAATTTCTCCATCAGGCGAGCACATCGCGACCGATTCGCAATGGCGCCTACCAATTAATGGGTCGGGAGCGTGCATTTCTAATCGCTTGATGCCTTCAAACATGCCCTTCAAATGTGGCTGAATGTTTTCTGGTTCCTTCGCTTGCCCGAGAATTTGTAACAAATCATCATTGCTCAAAAAGTAAAACCGTGGAAATATTTGCCGTTTAGATTCGAGATAGTCATCGAGCGACTTTTGAATGAGCTCGAGTTCGCTGTCCATTTCCGTGAGCTGAGTCAGCAAAGTAGTGTCCGGGTCGCCGCTAATATCTGGCGCGCGCATCGATGCGCACGCCATTAAAACATTGCGCGTAGCGTGCATCTTTTGCATCACCTTGATGAATCGCGTGTTGATGTTATTGAATATTTCGGTTTCACTGGGAAGTTGTCGAGCGATGTCTTCGCTGCCGACAAATATATTCTCCAAATACATCCACGCCAGCTGAACTTTAAGAATCACTTCAATGACATCGTTTACCGATGTCAGCGCCTTTTCCCAAACAATAATCGTATGCTCGAAAACTGCAAAGAACTTACTCGCTTTCAAAGTACTCAATGTTACGGTTTGATCTTCCAAGCATGTAAATATCTCCTCTGCGCTTCTTAGCTTGATGATGTCTTCGCGGCCGTCTTTGAAGGGACCCGTGTCTAAAGTCAAATCCACCCAAGAATTTGCAATATTGCGTAGAGTGTTTTCAACGGAAAGTTCTTTCGTTGCATCATTACTAATTTCTGAGATGTTTTCCGCGTAGTTATCAAGTCCTAGCTCAACAACTTTATCCAGTGTAAATTCATCGCTCGTTGGATCAAAACGTTGTCCGCATTCATTCATCACCAGCTCCCAATGTCTCGGCCGCACCGCTGGATTTCGCATGTCAATGATGAGAGGCATTATCCGCTTAAACGAATCCACTGTCTCTTTCAAACTGACCCACGTTCCCCAACTCTTGATCCTTCCACGCCCTAGTTTAGTGATTTGCTTATACAGTACTGTTGCGTGCGTCTCCATGGATGCGACGTTAAGGTCTTCAAACTTCCCGTCTTTCCATCCTTCATACATAGTAATCCAATCGCTCACGATGCCCCACACAGACTTGAGGTACTCCAAGTCGTGCACGATATCATTTAATTCTGTGAGTACTGGTTTCGATAACTGCTCAAACACAACCAAGCCATTTGTGATTACTCCTTGTCGACGGTCAAACACCTCGAGCTCCTCGTCAACTAAACTAATATACGCCAACGCCTTGTCGCAAGCATCTCGAGTGCAAGCCGGGTGCACATGTAGCGGCGCTAACCTTTCAAATTTGCCTGTATATTCACGTGTATCTCTCTCAAGCTCTACAATCGACGCCTGCAATTCACTCTTGAACACATCTTTCACGTCTCGCAACTCAGATTCTATTTGAGTCAATGATTCTTTAAAGCTGACGAAACGGTCTTCAATTGCCTCTAGACGATCAGATTGATCGATTGGTACGTCAATGAACTTGTTCAAGATTTCATAACTCTGGCGAGGTTTATCGAAAGTGAGCGCAATCGATTCAACATTGCTCTGCGCGCGTTTCAAGTCAGCGCAACGAGTAACGAGCTCATCAATATCAACCGGCGAGCCACCAAAACGCTGGATGCTCTTTTCGAAATACTGCAATACATCCTCGACTTCAACGACTGCTTTCGACTGTAGCGAGTTTACCATATTGTCGATGTACTGTTGCGATAATGCAATCAGGCTTTGTTTTAGATGACCGCATTCAACGCGCAAAAAACCAACCACGTGCGTGTTCTCCTCGCTCTTCACTTCTTCGATAGACTCTTGAAAGCGGCGAATCTCGTGCCCGATAATGCAACTGTCACTCATATCGACTTCATTAGGACACCATAAGTGATGATAGCGATCAGTCCAAATCTTTGCACAACCAAGTAGCTCATCGATGACGCTGGTTGCGTTCTTCATAACGCTCTCCCTAACTTTAGTGATAATCTCGCTATTATCTCGAAGAACTACCGCGCCCGCTGGCATACACCTGAATACATCAAGCACCTTTTCAAAAGTCCCATTCAATAGTTCATAAATGTCCGACGGTGCCGGCGTCATTTCCACTGTGCGACTGCTACATCGTGAAAGATCCATAGTCACAATTAAGAGAGGCTTCTGAGGAACGTCGCGTGCCTCCTGCTGGCCTAAGGTAGAGTGCATATGACTCAACGATCGAAGCAAAATCTTGCGCATTGCACGCGAGACAAGACTTTCGATATCTTGCACATAGTCATTCCAAGTCGACGACGACTCATTTACGTCGACGTCGCCGATGATTGTCCTTTGCTTTGAAAGTGTATTGTTCACAATTTCACGTGCACTCAAGCATTCGTGCCGGAGCACTTCCGTACAGCGCTCATACTCTGTCGCAAACTCATTTGCGTTGCTCGCGTCATCACTTTCTCGTCGTGCAGATAAATTGGAAAATTCATCCAACGCGGCGTCGAGAGCCTTCCGCGCCTCTTTAAAATGATCAACATTTTCAGCCAAAAATGAACAAAAATTATCAGCTTCTTCATAAAACTCGTCTATAATCTTGTATGGAGAATTCCAACTCAGCGTGACCGCCGCGCTCCTGAAAAGACTCGATAGTATCTCAACGTTACGGGCAAATATTTTGCTTACGTGCGTATCGGAGTGCATCCCTCGCAAGAGCACGTTGTGCCTGTCGACGAGCTCAAGTAATCTCCCTCGCAATTCACCGTGCGTTGTATTTATACTCCCAAAAGCGATATTACGTACGTGATCTGGAACTTCTCGAGCCATGGATACGAAACCGCGCGCGTCCTGGCATGCCGTTTCAACGTCGGCGGCGTACGATACGTCGTAAAATCCGTCATCATTGATTTCAAGCAAGTTTGTTTCCAATCGATCGCTAACGTCCATTTTCGACATTGTACTGATCCAATCTTGATACTTTTCGTTTATGAATGACTCAATCTGTGGCACTGTCATGTCATATACAGAATGCAACTCGAAAATTTCCGGTAAATGTGGCAGCTCGCCATCTGCAAACGCGCCGCGAAGAACCGCAAAGTCATTTTCCAGCCTCGATAACAGTTTTGATGCCCAATGAACCGCACCGAATGCATGAGAATGCTCGCTTTGAATTGGTGGATTCTGTCTGTTTACGTCAAAATGCCGTTTCACTTCATGGAGCTCGTCGGCAAACATCGAGTATGTGTGCGAAGCGTGCGTCTCGACGGCGCGCTTTATGGCGTCGCGGCGAGCAATGTTCGCAAACAGCAATTGTAAAAGCTCAACTCTAGAAGTCAAATCAGGAGCGCTGTCAAATGCCTCAGTAACAAATGCGCATAATTTAACTTCAAGCATTCGTACTCGACTTTTAAACGTTGCAAAGTCTTCATGCCAGGACATCATTGACACATCTAAAATGTCGTAGCGAATGGCGTCGTTCAAACCATCAATGGCGACGGTTACGAAAGCCTTGCGAATGACGCGCAAGCTGCGATCGAAATCATACCTCACAATTCCCTCACTGCTGGGAAATGCGCGCCCGTGCGTAGGAGCAAACTGATCTTGAGCGCCGCATATTTCAAGTAGATCTTTGCATCGATGAGTAAAAGCATCAATGTGTGAAAACATTGTCGACACCCCTTCGAGATGCGCTGCACTCGCACCGGATGAGCGTTCAAAGTACGTGATTTTCCAATTTTCACCAACGGTAGCTGCGCGACGCAAGATGGATACTGCGGTTTCATACGCTTCATCCGAGACGCTCTCCTTGTGCAAAATGTTTTCCAACTTGAGCTCAGCTCTACACATGGACATAATTTCGTTCGCCACACTCTTCATCAACAACAAATATTGTTCGCTCAGCGCGTCGGCGTATCCGTCGTCGTCCGCCGTATTCACCACCTCCGCCCATGCGAGATTCATATCGTCAGCGAGCTGAGGGAAAACTTTCTCGATATTCTCTAAACAGCTGGCATTGAGTGTCTCACAAATCGATTGAACGCGGGCAATCATAGAATTCGTTTGTTTCGCGACGACTACAGAATAATCAATGAGCTTTTCATACGTTGCGCACTCGTCGCATAAATAATTGGCGTTTTTCTGCGCTCTGAGTTTCACCAAAATCGTTCGCACATTTAAACTTGATAATTGTGCTTGAAGTTCGCATAAGTTTGCTTCGCGCTCGCGCCAATACCACAGAAAATATGACAAGCCGGAATTTTGGCTTTCGTCGACACGGAGTGTCGAAGCCTGTCGAATTTGTCGAGCCCAATTCGTCACGATGGCTTCGATATGCGCACCTGTGTGTTCATCTGGAACATATAAAACTGTGCGCGTTGTATTTGACGCATCGACGAGCTTGGACATGAACGCGTGCGTATGCGCGATGATATCAATCGAGCCATCGCTGTTACGCTTTGATTCACGCTGGACGACAGAAGAGTACAAACCTCCCATGAATTGCTGTAATGTGTGTAGCGACGTTGAACTCGAGCCCATGTGGACGACAGCCACGTCGTTTCCAAAAGATTGGCGATGTGAAATTACACGCTCGCGGAACATTGACGCTTGGAGGCTCTCAGGCATGCGAAAGAGCGCGGAAACGCGTCCGCCAGTGTTGACTGGCAAGCTTGACGCGAGATGAATAAACCCATCGCCACGCGTGTATGCAAACATAACACGTGAATCATGTACAACGCCGTCGAAAAAATCATCCATCATACCCACATGTTCCTAAGTAAGCGCACCACATCAATATAAAACACGCAATGGTGAGTCAAACCGAGCACCGCGACACCGCACTGAACGGTGTTTTTCAATACGAACCTCGATCACTGACAGCGCGACTCGGGAGTCTGTTTCACCGAGACGACTCGCGCGGCGTGGACTATCACAGTCAATGAACACGTGATGCGCAACGCGTGAGTAAATCCATCCAGTCAAAGTGGCGACAATTTCGACGCTTGGACTGGATGTCGCGCGAGGCCAATCGTCACGTGCGTCATCCTCGGCATCGACGGTAGCTGTGCCGTCGACGGTAGCGGTGGCGTCGTCGACGATCACGGGCGGAACTGAGGTCTTCATCACACGTCGCGTCACGCACGTCTGTTCGTCGCCGATTGCCGCACGCGCGTCGAGGAGTGAAGTTGAGTGTAAAATTCCAAGAATAGCGAGTGAATTTTTCGTTGGTACTTTGTTTGTCACCTGCATGTACCGTATAAGTCCTAATAAAGGGTCGAAAAATGTAACACCTAACTTTGGCGACGCCTTGTAGCGCGCTCACGACGCCTCTTCGCGCATTTAGGATCGCATTCGATCAGGAATAATGTTTTCTTTGTCGTCGTCGAATCGACACGGGCGATGTTGTGGACGCTGCGGAGGCGAACGCTGCAGTATTCAAAAGGAATGACGTTCGATACTTATTAATGTTTATGTTTACTACGTCGGGTTCGCGCTGCGAGGCCTGAGATGCGTCGCTCGCGTCGGTGGA
>Ga0181564_10001891_pt1 | contig 18580 bp, 21 predicted proteins | sample 011ome_24_FD_134512 | JGI IMG/M metagenome (GOLD analysis project Ga0181564, IMG submission 134512) | Coastal salt marsh microbial communities from the Groves Creek Marsh, Skidaway Island, Georgia - 011513CT metaG (megahit assembly) | ecosystem: Environmental > Aquatic > Marine > Intertidal...
AGTAATTTTTTGAAGCTGCTATATAGTCAGGATATATTTCTGCCTTTTCAGAATTTTTTATACTCGCACAAAAATGCATCATTGCTGAGGCTGCTATAGCCATTGAATCCCAGCAATGAGGAGAAACTTTTACTCCAACTTCACCAGACAAGTCCGCTATCTCAATCAATTGAACAATACTACCCACGCCTGCAATATCAGGGTTCAATATATCAGCAGACTTTCTACTTAAAACTTCTTTAAAATGAGCAACGCCACATTGCTTTTCTCCTGTCACAATAGGAAAATCAGATTTAGCCTTATAATTCGCAAGGTTAGTGACATCACATCCGTCATAAGGTTCCTCAATCCAATAAATATTGGTATTATTTTTTTTAATGAACTCTAATAATTCTAATGAATGATTGGGATTTTTTGGAACTGCAAGATCTAGCATTAGATCGATATTTTGAATAGAATTTTGTTCTATTTTTTCTATACATTCATGCCCTTCTTTTGGCGATCGATTTTGTAATGGATAAATTTTTATACTTTTATAGCCTTCAGATATTAAATAGTTAATACGATGAATTAATTCGGAGTCATTAGGCATTCGATCACTCCAAGTATTAACATAAACCTGAATAACATCTTTTGAACAATCTGATAAAAGCGATGAGAGTGATTTTTTATTAATTTTACCAATTATATCCCATAGAGACATTTCAATTGCGCTTGATGCTGCTGAAAAATCAAGACCATAATGATTATCACAAATCTCAATTACTTTTTCATTGAACAAATAAGGATTTAAACTTTCAAATTCATTTAATGTCGATGCAAGACTTAAGATGAGTTCTGCAACACCTCTTTCACGATATGGTAGAACAAATGCCTCACCCCATCCTTCTACACCTTCTGAGTTTGTAATTCGTAAAAATAAAAAAGATTTTACTTTTGACCACCCATCCTCACTCGTGGTTGGACTTGTAATCCAAATTTCTACTTTTCTAATTTTTCCAATATTCATCATTATTTAGTGACTTTAAATTAAAAAATACTATATTAATTTATAATTAAACATCAAACATACATAAAAATTAATATGGAATTATCTTTGGTATTAGGCGCAGGTTGTTTTTGGGGAGTTGAAGCTCTCTTTGAAGAGATGAATGGAGTTAATAAAGTTATTTCTGGGTATTCTGGAGGTCACACAAAAAACCCTACATATGAACAGGTGTGCACTGGTGAAACTGGCCATATTGAAGTTGTTAAAATTGACTATGATAGCTCTGTAGTTACATTTTCTGAGCTTTTAGATAAATTCTTTTTTATTCACGACCCTACCTCTGTAAATCGTCAAGGTCCAGATGTAGGAACTCAGTATAGGTCTGTAATTTTTTTCAATTCAAACGAAGAAAAAGAAATAGCTGAGAATAAAATTAGAGAAATAAATGATTCTGGCGAGTATGACAGAGAAGTTGCTACTGATTTGAGGGAGTCGGTCGAGTTTTATGAGGCTGAAGAATATCACCAAGACTTTATAGAAAAAAATGGCAAGATTTGTTACCACCAACTTTACGTACAAAATAAGTCTTAAATTGAATTAATTATAAATTAGACAACCTTTAAACCACTGAACGGCACATTTATCAGAAACATAATTTTGAATGAAAGCTATGTGATGTCTTTTGGTAATATTGTAATCTGATTCATCTTGTAAAAATGCAATGTGGTGTCTTTTAGTAATGTTATGATCAGATAAATCCTGGAAATATTCTATATGAAATCTTTGAGTAAGATTCATATCCATTTCGTCCTGAAAGTAAACGATATCATTGCGTGAAGTTAGTTCAACATCATATTTTGAATTTCCTGAACCAACAGAGATAGATGTCAGGCCTAAACTCATCGAGATTATAAAAATTATACTTCTAATCATGATAGTAAATTTATATCATATTTAAAGGGAATACCCAGCAAAATTATTTGTTTGCTGGGTATTTGCTTATAATTAGCCCTTAACGACTTCTCTTGTATTTGCGTTATGTGACTCAGTAAATGGAATTTCAACAGTTACCGCATCTACTGGTTCACCTGGAGTGTCAGCATAAATATCAGGCAAATGAACTTTAAATTTCTTACCAATTTCCCATTTAGGAAATCCATTAGCATTCAAAGTTCCATCAAAAGGGACATAACCCATTGCAATATTCACGCCTTTTTCTGGATGGTACCATGGAGATGTAATGAAACCACAAGGATCCCCACCTTCACCAGGAGATACGAGCCAGAAATCAGGCGCATATTCTTCAATTGGTTTACCACCAATTTCCATACCAACTAGTTGAAGCTTATATGGAGATTTTCCAGCCTTAAGATCTGCTCCCATTTTTTCTAACGCCTCTTTTCCAATGTAGTCACCTTTTTTAGCCCACTCACCTTTCCCAGAGAGTGAAACTTGATAACCTAAATTACATTGAAATGGATTGTGCTCATTATCCATATCTTGGCCCCAAGAGAGAATTCCAGCTTGAATCCTTCTATGGTGCGCAGGTGCAATAACCATAAGGCTATGTTTTTTACCCGCTTCAACAACAGCATCCCACATATCGTCGGCATATTTTGTTGCATCTCTAAGATATATTTCATAACCAGCCTCTCCAGAGAAACCTGATTGAGAAATCACACAGCTTCTTCCACCAACAGTAGCCTCAGCTAATCCATAGAATGGCATGTTATCAAGATCAACTTGATCACCAATTAAGTCTTTCATCAAAGCTAAAGATTTAGGCCCTTGAATCTGCACAGGACATGCATCAATTTCATCAATCTCTACATTGAATCGTTTATCAGCGTTCACACCTTGTAAATATAAACCGATATCAGAGTCAGATAAACTGAACCAAAACTCATCTTCAGAAATTCGAAGTAAAATTGGATCATTAAGAACTCCACCCTTGTAATTACAAAGAATTACATATCGAGCACGCATAGGAGAAATTTTAGTGGCATCACGAGTGATTACATAGTCAGTAAATTTCTCAGCATCAGGTCCCTTTACTCTGATTTGTCTTTCAACTGCAACGTTCCACATTGTAACATGATTTTTTATTGCTTCGTATTCAACCATTGCACCACCATCTTCTGGCTTTACGTATCCACGTGGATGATAAATACGGTTGTAAACTGTTGCTCTCCAACATCCATGTTCAATTGACTTGTGCCAATAAGGTGACTTTCTTACACGAGTAGAGATAAGCATCTGCACTGCAGTAGGTCCACTTTGCCTCAAGTTATATGGAACATGTCTATCACTCTGATCAACAGTAGTGTTATGTTCTATTTTTTTAGACATAATAGTTCTCCTTTTCTAACCATTCTTTTGTTTTTTTTATTCCACCAAATGCATAAATGTGGAAATTGTTTACTTTATCCTTGATTTCTTGAATCACTTCGTCAGGTGTTTGAACATTCAACAAATCAAAAATTTTGCCTGCATTTTTCTTTGCAAAATTTAACGAATTTTTTAAGCCAACAAATCCAGCAAATTTCACAAGTGTCTTAATTGATGCTGGGCCAGCTACGCCAACGTGTACTGGAAGAGGCATACGATTTACATAATCAGCTAATGCAACCGTATCTTGAGTCCACTGAGTAACAATATAGTCAGCAAATGGTGCCTTTGATTTCATTGCTTCCTCAATTGTCTCATTATCCATATTGGGCGATCCCTCAGGATGACCTGCAATACCAATTTTTAATCCATCAAACAATCCTGTCTCAATTAATTGCAGTGAACAATGATAATCACCAAGAATATCTCGGTCACCTCCAATAATTAAAACTTGCTTCACGCCGCCCTCTTTAATTTGAGAAACAAATTCTTTGAGCATGTCTAGATTTTTTATTGATCGCGCAGGAAAATGAGGAATTGCGTTATAACCAGAGTTAACAAGGTTTATTGATTGTTTAATTACATCGTTGTGGTCAGTGCCAGGTAAAAAAGTTACATAAATGTCGTTGAGCTTTGGAAGATCATCAAGCACAGTACGCGTTGTTACTTCTAATGAAAAATTAACATTCCCCATAAATCCAACAATGTATACGCTTAAGCCACGCGACTCTAAAGAACCATTGCTTGGCTTAATTTTGCAAGGTTCTATGGTCTCCTCAAATGAGAAATTTAGATAGATTTTGGGCTTCTGACAACATATTTTTTCATGGACAATAATATTTAAACTTTCTAAGGTGATCGCCTTAATAATAATTTTAAAGGAATGTTATGACCACTCTCTCAGATATTGAAATTGCAAGACAAAATTCCATGGTTCCAATTGAGGACGTGGCTCAGAAGCTAAATTTAACCGAAGACTCCTTACAAAAATTTGGTCATCATATTGCCAAAATTGACACAACTAAACTGAAAGATCTCGATAACGCAGAAAATGGCAAACTGATTCTAGTAACCGCTATTTCTCCAACTCCAGCTGGTGAAGGAAAAACAACAACATCTGTAGGACTCAATGATGCTCTCAATAAAATTGGAAAGCAATCCATTGTCTGCTTAAGGGAACCGAGTCTTGGTCCATGTTTTGGTGTTAAAGGAGGTGCCGCTGGTGGAGGATACGCTCAGGTTGTTCCAATGGAAAAAATTAATTTACATTTTACTGGAGATTTTCATGCAATCACTTCTGCTCATAACTTACTTTCGTCATTAATTGATAATCATATTTATTGGGGGAATAAATTAGAAATTGATGTACGAAGAGTTGTATGGGGGCGTGTTGTCGATTTAAATGACAGATCTTTACGAGCAGTTAATGTTAATTTAGGTGGTGTTGCAAATGGTTTTCCTCGTGAAGAAAAATTTGATATTACGGTTGCATCTGAAGTAATGGCAATTTTTTGCCTTTCTACAAGTCTGGAAGATTTACAGAATAGACTTGGAAATATAATTATAGGTTACACAAGAGATAGGAAAGAAATACGTGCAAGAGAATTAAATGCTGATGGTGCAATGACAACTCTACTTAAAGACGCATTCCTTCCAAATCTTGTTCAAACTCTTGAAAAAAATCCTGCAATCATTCATGGCGGTCCTTTTGCAAATATTGCTCATGGATGCAATTCACTCATAGCTACTCAAACTGCATTAAAGTTAAGTGATTATGTTGTAACAGAAGCAGGCTTTGGTGCAGATCTTGGGGCAGAAAAATTCTTAGATATTAAATGTAGAAAAGGAAATTTAAAACCTTCTGCAATTGTACTTGTTGCGACTGTACGTGCACTAAAAATGCATGGTGGTGTAGATAAAAAAGAATTAAAAGGTGAAAATGTTGAAGCAGTTAAAAAAGGTCTCGCGAACTTAGAACAGCATATAGCAAATATTAAAAAATTTAATGTTCCTGTATCAGTTGCAATCAATCATTTTAGCCTGGATACAGAAAGTGAACTAAAAGTAGTTCAAGAATGTTGTGAAAACCTTGGCGTAAAAGCTTTTAATTGCAAACATTGGGCTGATGGTGGCGCAGGGGCAACTGATTTAGCTGAACATGTTGTCTCAGTTGCTGAGAGTGGAGAAGCTGATCTTAAACATTTATACGCCAGTGAAACTACTCTTTGGGAAAAAATGAGAACTATTGCAACAGAAATCTATGGAGCAGACGATATAATAGCTGATCAAAAAATTAGAAGTCAGTTTGATGAACTTCAGAAAGATTATGGTTCTTATCCTATTTGTGTAGCGAAGACACAGTATAGTTTTTCAACTGATCCTAATTTGAGAGGTGCGCCTAAAGGCCATGTTGTTCCAATTCGTGAAATCAGACTTGCAGCTGGAGCAGAGTTTCTTGTCGTTGTTTGTGATAAAATAATGACAATGCCAGGGCTTCCAAGAGTGCCTGCAGCTGATGCTATACATTTAAACAAAGACGGTGAAATAGAAGGACTGTTCTAATGACGAGTATGTACGATACAAATTTAGGCAAAAATGATGCTAACTTTGTTCCTTTAACTCCATTAAGTTTTCTTAAAAGATCTGCTGAAGTCTATCCTCATAGAACGTCTATCGTGCATGGTGACAGAGTCTACAATTGGGAACAGACCTATAAAAGAAGTCTACAATTTGCTAGTGCCCTTAACAAACATGGTATAGGAAAAAATGATACTGTTTCAATCTTATCATTTAATACTCCTGAAATTTATGAGGCACACTATGCCGTTCCTATGGTTGGCGCAGTTTTAAATACTATCAATATTCGATTAGATGTTGAGACAATAGCTTATATTCTTGAACATAGTGAAGCAAAAGCTCTTATCACTGATACAGAACTTTCTCCAACGGTGAAAAAAAGTTTAGAAAAATTAAATAAAGATATTCTTATTATTGATATTGTAGACTCTCTGGCTAATCTCCCTGAAGGATCAGGAGATAGATTAGGTAAATACGAATATGAAGAATTTTTAAATCTTGGTGATCAAGATTTTGAATTTCATATGCCCTCAGATGAATGGGAATCAATAGCTCTTAATTACACATCTGGAACAACTGGACTGCCAAAGGGTGTTGTTTATCACCACCGTGGATCTTACCTAATGTCACTTGGTACAGTTACTGCTTTAAGTATGCCTATGCATCCTGTCTACATGTGGATAGTGCCAATGTTTCACTGTAATGGTTGGGGAAATCCATATACTTTAACTGTGCTTGCAGGAACAAGTATATGTATGCGATATGTTTCTGCAAAAAATATGTTTGATGCAATTGCAGACCACAAGGTTACTCATTTCGGTGGAGCACCGATTGTTTTAAATTTTTTAGCTCAAGCCACTGCTGATGAACAAAGAGAGATAGCTCACACAGTCAATGTTGTAACTGCTGGAGCTCCTCCCCCAGCAGCAACACTTGAAGCGGTTCAGAAAATGGGATTAAAAGTAAATCACGTTTATGGTTTAACTGAGACTTATGGTCATGTTTCAATATGCGCATGGCAAGAGGAGTGGAACGAATTATCTGCTGAAGAACAAGCTCAATTAAAATCAAGACAAGGAGTCAACTTTCCAATGATGGAGTCTCTTGCTGTTTTAAATCCAGAAACAATGGAACCAGTAAAAAATGATGGAGAAGAGATTGGTGAAATTATGATCCGAGGCAATTGTGTAATGAAAGGCTATTTAAAGAATAAAGAAGAAACTGACAAATCTATGTCACAGGGATGGTTTCATTCTGGAGACTTAGCTGTGATGTATCCAAACGGATATATTCAAATTAAAGATAGAAGTAAGGATATAATCATATCTGGTGGTGAAAATATCTCCTCAGTTGAAATAGAAAATACTCTCTATAAACACCCATCAGTTTTATTTGCCGCAGTTGTTGCGCAGCCTGATGAAAAATGGGGAGAAACTCCGTGTGCATTTGTAGAACTCAAAGACAATAATGACAACGTAAGCGATAAAGATATAATTAGTTTCTGCAAAGAAACACTAGCAGGATTTAAATGTCCCAAGAAAGTAATATTTACAGAATTACCTAAAACTTCAACGGGGAAAATCCTAAAATACGAACTTCGAAAAATGACAAATCAGTAATTAGGCAATTTTTTCTTGCTTAAATGAGATTGCACCATCATTAACTTTACCAAACTTAATTTCATAAAAGTCTTTGAAATAGTTTTGATTGTTTGTCCAAGGCGATTTATCTCCTGTTTTTGGAAAAAGATGAATGGCTCTATGTATATAACCAGATGAGAATTCTGACGCGAGCCAATCCTCTTGCTCTTTGACAGACTGGTCTGGTTTAGGAACGCAAGAACTATAACCATTTTTATCCATATGATTTAAAAGTTTACACACAAATTCACAAGTCAGATCCGCCTTCAATGTCCACGACGCATTAATATATCCAAACGAGTTAGCGAAATTTGGAATTCCACTAAACATCATACTTTTATATGTCATTGTCTCAGCGGGATTTATCTTTTTATTATCTACAAATATTTCCGTACCACCAAACTGTTGAAGATTTAGCCCTGTAGCAGTGATGATAATATCAGCCTGAATCTCTCGAGAAGATTTGAGTTTAATACCATTGTTTTGAAAATAATCAATTTCATCTGTTTCTATTTTAACACCATTGCTTTTGATCGATTCAAATAAGTCTCCATTTGGAACTAGACACATTCTCTGCTCCCATGGATTATAGCGAGGGCTAAAATCTTTTTCTATATTCGCATCGGGCAATACATCTTGAACAGCTTTTAATAATCTTCTTTTAATAAATTTAGGATATTTTCTACAAATAGCATAAAGCCCCTGTTGAAAAAAAACGTTTCTAAGCCTAATAATCGTATAAGCAATGCTTTTAGGTAAAATTTTTCTTAATCGGTTAGCTAATACATCTACATCAGGATATGAAACAAAATAAGTTGGAGATCTTTGAAGCATTGTGACATGCTTTGTTTTTTTAGATAATTCAGGCACTATTGTTGCAGCAGTTGCACCGCTGCCAATCACAATAACTTTCTTATTTTCATAATCGAGATTTTCTGGCCAATGTTGTGGATGAATGACCCGACCACTAAAATTCTCAAGACCCTTAAATTCAGGAGTGTAACCATTTTCATACTTATAATATCCCGTACACATGAATAAAAAATTACATGTAATTTCAACTTCTTCTTGAGATAGATTATCTTTTATGACTACTTTCCATAAGTCATCTTCTGATCTCCAGTGAGCAGATATCACTTTTTTATTAAAGTTTATATTTTCTTCAAGACTATTTTCTCTTACTGTCTCTTTTAAATATTCAAGAATAGAAGGGCCATCTGCAATAGCTTTTTCACTTATCCATGGTTTAAAAGCATATCCTAAAGTGAACATATCTGAGTCTGATCTTATTCCCGGGTATTTAAATAGATCCCAAGTTCCTCCAATAGAGGTTCTATTTTCTATAATGGCAAAACTTTTATCAGGACAGTTTTTCTTGAGATAGTGGCCTGCCCCAATACCAGATATGCCAGCTCCAATTACTAAAACATTATAAAAACTATTCATTGGTTATATTATCTAATTAAATTTTGAAATTTCAACTGCATCATAAATGTTATTCCTATATTCTAAATTTGCACCAATATTTTTTGAATCATATCGACCAGAATCCCGCACATGTGAAAAGTAATTTTTCATTTTATCCTGAAAAATACCAACATTATCAGCAAAAACTACAGCACCCTTATTTATGAGGTTTAGTTCCTCTAATAAGAGTAAATCACTGTGGTAAAGTTTTTTTTCATGATCGATAAATACAAAATCAAATGACTCTTGTAATGTTCGAATTGCTTGATCTGACTTAGAGTTTATAAATTGGACTTTATCGTCTAGTCCTGAAAATTTTACTATCTTATTTGACGTTTCAACTGAGTCCTTATCATGATCAATGCTAATTAAACTACCTTTCTCTGGAAGAAACATAGCGATTATTATTGCGGAGTAACCAAGAAATGAACCAAGTTCTAATGCTTTCGCAGGTTTAATTTCTGTAATTGTTTTGGACAATAGCTTTCCTTTTTCAGGACCAACATTCATTAAGAAAGTCCCTGTTTCTTGTACAAAACGATCTATTGTATCCAAAACTGACTGAGGATCACCTTCATTTGCATTTTTAAATACAAAATCCAAAACTAAATTCATTTTTGGATCTTTAATCATTTTTTAATTGCAGTGCCCCAATAGTGATAGCTTAAAAATTTAGGGCCTGGGACATACATACTGTTAATTTTATTAAAATCAAAATTAGACATACTTAAAGTATTTGGAATGTCTACATCCAACTGGCAGCCGCCAAATAAAGCACCTTGAATAGGATTGAGTCTTTTTTGCCATTTATAAATATTTTTATCAGGAGATTTGCCATGTTCAGAAAAAAGAAAAATTCCATCCTTCTTTAAAACTCTTCGAATTTCATTTAATGCTGAGCTTAAATTTGAAATAGAACACATTGTATAAGTACTGATGATTGTATCAAAAAATTCATTGTCATATGGAAGGCTTTCAGCTGAAATTTTTTCAATATTTAAATCAATATTATTGTCTAGTGCTCTTTTTTTAGCTTTTTCTAGTAGAACATTGTCTGGCTCGACAGCGAATACATCTTTAACCTCTGATTTATTATAAAATGAAAAATTTAGACCAGAACCAATTCCAATTTCTAAAACTCTACCCTTAGCAAAAGGGATGATTTTTTCTCTTTGTTTGGAGATCACTTTATTTTGCATAGCAAAATTTATGATATGAGGACACACATGCTGTGTGTAAAGTCTTCCTATCACTACTTTACTCCAAGTTTTTCCTGAATATCTTTTGACGAAGTAGTATAACGAAATACAAGATTTTCATCAGGTTTAGCTCTTTTAAAGGCTGTCTGAGCAGCAAGAGCAGCCTCATGAAATCCTGATAAAATAAGTTTAAGCTTGCCTGGATATTTAGAAATATCACCCATCGCAAAGATTCCAGGCAAATTTGTTTCAAAGTTTTCTGTATTAACTTGTATTTGTTTTTCATCAAGATTAAGGCCCCACTCATTAATGGGTCCAAGTTCCATCTTTAAACCATGAAAGATGAGTACTTCATCACAATCTCTAGTTTCCAGACTTCCATCATTATTTTTTATTTCTACAGAAGATACTTTATCTTCTCCAAGAATATTGCTGATCTGATATTTAGTAAGCAGTTCCACTTTGCCGGCTTTAGCAAGATCTCTCATTTGATTAACAGTATGTTCAACAGCTTTAAATTCATCTCTTCTATGAACTAAAATTATACTCTTAGCAATTTTTGAAAGTTCAACAGTCCAGTCTAATGCAGAGTCCCCTCCACCAAAAATTACAATTTTTTTGTCTTTATAATAATTTTTATCTACGACCGCATAAGACAATCCTTTTTTTTCAAATCTATCAATACCATCGATTGGAGGTTTTCGAGGCTCAAAAGATCCTACTCCTCCAGCAATAAATATATTTGGCGTGAGTATTTCAGTTCCGGTAGAGGTTGTTGCTAACCACTTATCTTCGACCTTATTGATAGACTCTACTCTTTGATTTAAATGAAAATTTGTATTGAATGGCTTAATTTGTTTTAAGAGGTTATCAATCAATGATTGACCTGTGCATTCTGGAAGCCCAGGAATATCGTAAATAGGTTTATCAGGATAAAGCTCCGCACATTGACCACCAATCTTATCTAGATTATCAATAACTTCAGCATTTAATCCAAGTATACCCAATTCAAATACTGCAAATAGACCTACTGGTCCAGCTCCAACAATTAAGCAGTCAGTCTTTATTTGATCAGGCATTTGTTAATCTATAATTATATGTTATTAAATAGTATTAATTAATGATTTTACAATGATTTTTGCTCGTAAATACCTTTTATACTTAATCATAATCTTACTTATAGCGGCTCTAGAAACGTTCATAGCTGCAAAAATATATCCAAAAATAGCATTTGTAAAAAATGATATTTGGACGATTCTTCCTTCCCCTGGGGATCCCGATAGAAACATTTATACAAGAGCTGCTGTTGCGGCTGTTGGTACTTTTGCAAGCAAAAAACCGGAACAAGCATACTATCAAACAGAAATTGATATTGAGGATCAACCTTTAAATGGAAACTGTCTTTATAAACTGAGCGGTGAAGATATTGACTCTCGATGGTGGAGCATTACTGCTTATGCAAATGATGGATTCTTAATTGAGAATACAGAAAAACTATATTCCTATAATAGTGAAACAGTAAATTTCAATGCAAATGGAGGATTTGAGATTTATTTCTTAGGCAATAATGATTTTATTACTGACGTTTCAAGTGAAAATTGGCTTCGAGTAAATCAAGATGAAAATTTTAATATCTCTCTTAGAATTTATTACCCTGGAGAAGAATTCTTTTCAAATTTAAAAAGGGTTAATTTACCAATAGTTGAAAAGGTTAAATGTATAGAATGAGATCATTAATCAATAAAATATTTATTCTTTTAGTATTAGGAACAATTGTACACCTAGCTTTTATAATTTATTTCCCAACTTATATGATGTGGAAGTTCGATCGTGATATCGCCTCTACGTCAGTGAATAAAATCATTCACTCTGATAAAGTTGACTCAAATTCAAGAACAGTAATTAGACCAAGTCCTGATCTGTTGTATTCAGTCTGTGCGTATGATGCAACATATTCGCCTGTAGTAATAGCTTCTAAAGTTCTCGACTCATATTGGGCAATGTCTTTTTATGCGTCTAACTCTGATAACTATGCAATTATTAACGATTTAGATATTGCCGATGACGATGTAAAAGTTTACCTCTTTGGACCAAACTCAAAACCAACCAAAATAACAGATGGCTATGCTATTTTTTCTCCATCAAATAAAGGAGCGATGCTAATCAGAAGATTTTTAGGAAATGAGTCTAACATTGATGAGTTGTATGAAAATCAAGAAACTTTAACTTGCGACTCTCTCGATAACTAGAACTGCTTTTCTGGTAAATTAACTATTAAGCCATCTAATTCATCAGTAACTGAAATTTGACAACTCAGTCTTGAGTTTTCTTTAACATCAAAGGCAAAATCTAGCATATCCTCTTCAGTGTCTTCTTTTGGATTTAACTTTTCAATCCAATCTTTACTCACATATACATGACAAGTTGCACATGCACAGGCACCTCCACAATCAGCATCGATACCAGGTATATTATTTTTTATTGCACCTTCCATAACAGTGAGGCCATTTGGAACATCTATTTCATGCTCCTTGCCGCCATGTTCAATGTATTTAATCTTTGCCATTGTGAATTTCTCAAGATTATTTAAAAGTATTAGTGATTTTGGGGAATTTATATCAAAAAAGCACCAAAGCAAGTCAAACCTGCTCTGATGCTTTTTTGGGGGCCGGTCGAACCCCTTAAAATGCATGAACGTTACATTGCGATATATATTTTATAGATAACGTATAAAAATAAGAGGAAAATATTGAATTTTGATTTATATAGCAGCTATGCACAACTTATCCACAGGTTAGTAAAGGGGTTACTAACATGATATCAAAGCCATATTTACTATTCTTAGGAGAAGCAAAAGACGAATTAGCAATAAAAACTGCTGCTGGAATAAGATTTTGGAGACCTGAATGGTGTGTGGGTCAAATATTTTTTGAGAGCGCTAAAGCCAAACTTGACCTTCCTGAAATGAGTATAAAACAAGCAATTGAAAATGGCTGTAAAACAATGGTCATCGGAGTTGTTAATGCAGGGGGTGTAATGCCTGAATCATGGATTAATACAATTCTTGAAGCAATTAATTCAGGTTTAAATATTGCTAGTGGTATGCACACTCGCTTATCATCAATTAAAGAATTCAAAGATGCTGCAGAAAAAAATAATGTACAATTGTACGATTTAAGATTTAACGAACAGACATTTAAAACTGGTTCTGGTATCAAAAGAACTGGAAAAAGACTTTTAACTGTTGGTACGGATTGTTCTGTAGGAAAAAAATATACTGCCCTAGCTATTGAAAAGGCTATGAAAGATCATGGGATGAAAGCCTCTTTTAAAGCCACGGGTCAAACTGGAGTATTAATTGCAGAAAGTGGTATTGCAATCGATGCAATTGTTTCTGATTTTATTTCAGGTGCAGTTGAATGGCTTTCACCTGACAATGCTGATAATCATTGGGATATAATTGAAGGTCAAGGTTCATTGTTTCATCCATCATTTGCTGGCGTTTCACTTGGACTACTGCATGGAAGCCAGCCTGATAAATTTATAGTTTGCCATGAACCAACAAGAACAAATATGAGGGGTGTAGAAAACAAGTTGCCTGATATTTCGGAAGTAATCTCTAAAACATCTGAATTAGGAAAACTTACAAATCCAAACATTGAGTGTGTTGGAATTGCTCTTAATACGTCTAATATGTCAAATGGATCAGAAGATTTGAAAAAAGAAATTTCAGATAAGTACTCAATTCCATGTTTAGATCCTCTTAAAGATGATCTATCAGGCTTTATTAATTTGATTAAAAAATAGCTAAATGATTGAACTTTTAATAAGTGAACAGGCATGGGATTTAAATAAATCATTTAATATTTCTAGAGGAGCAAAGCTAACGGCTAATACTGTTCATGTGCATCTAATAAAAGACGGTGAGAAAGGTATAGGTGAATGTGTTCCATACACTCGATACAATGAGACGATTGAGTCAGTTAAAGACCAAATTAATGAACTCAAAATTGATATAGAGTCTGAAAAGATTAATTTAAATAACTTATCTAAATTTATTAAACCTGGAGCTGCTCGAAATGCAATCGATTGCGCATTCTGGGATCTAAAATGTAGAATTGAAAAAAAAAATATTTGGAGATTGCTTGGAGAAGAAATGCCAGATTCAATTCAATCCTGCTACACGATAGTGCTAGACACACCCAATAAAATGATTGATGACGCAAAAGAGCATTCAAATTTCCCAATGTTGAAGGTAAAATTAGATCACAATAACTTAGAAGAATGCTTAAGAGGTATTCGTAAAGTTTCTAAAGATTCAACTTTGATCTTGGATGCAAATGAATCTTTTAATTTTAAAACATTAGACTCAAATATGGATCTTTTCTTAGAAACAAATGTAGATCTAATTGAGCAGCCTTTAGCAGCTGATCAAGATGATGATCTACTCAATTATAAAAGTCCAATACCAATATGTGCAGATGAATCATTTCACTCTTTAGAAGATTTTGAACGTATAGCGAATAAATATGACTCAATTAATATTAAATTAGATAAAACAGGGGGATTATCTGAGGCAATTGAAATTAAGAAATATGCTCATGAAAATAATAAAATAATTATGATTGGCTGCATGGTCTCCTCATCTTTATCAATGATGCCAGCTATAACGTTATGTAATGATGTAAAATTTGTTGATCTCGATGGACCTTGTTTTCTTAAAAGTGACGTCAAAAATGGACTCTCTTATAAAAATGGAGTCATAAGTTTTAAAGAAGATGGTTGTTGGGGCTAAATTACTTTTCAGCTTTTGGCGTAAAAATTTTTTTACCGTTATACATTCCAGTAGTCATGTCTACATGATGAGATAGTCTTATCTCGCCTGAGTCTTTGTCTTCAATTAAGTTTTTAGGATTTAGCTTAATATGTGATCTTCTCATTCCTCTTCTAGAATTGGAAATTTTACTTTTAGGAACTGCCATTTTTAATTACCTTTATAATTTAGTTGGGTTTGGAGCGTCTCCATAAACCTCATTTGGATCAAAAACTTTCTTATCAGTTGTAAATTCTAGACCCGGCTTATTTGCTGTATCTTCTAAGTCAATTTTACGATAAAAACAAGACTTATAACCTACATGGCAACTTGCCCCATTTTCTCCAATATTTACTTTGATACAGAGAGCATCTTGATCATCATCAATTAATATTTCATCAATTTTTTGGACATAACCACTGGAAGCCCCTTTGTGCCATATTACTTTTCTACTTCTACTATAATAATGAGCTTCTTTTGTTTCGATTGTTTTTTGAAGAGCCTCTTGATTCATATAGCCAACCATAAGAATTTCATTCGTGGCAGAGTCAATTGTAGTTACAACTATAAGTCCATTTTCGTCAAACTTTGGAGCTAACTCAATGCTTTCTTCAACTTGTTCTATTGATTTACGGTGTTTAAACATACTTGCAATATTTTTGTAGGGGTTTACCTTGAATATCAAATTTTGACAACAAAATATGATTTTTAAAAAAAGTAAAGCTGCTCAAGTCTGGTTTTTTCCACCTTATCTAGTACTTATAGGTCTAGTAATCTCATTTATATTAGAATTTTTTTTATATAAAAATCCAATATATGATCACTTATTAGCTTTAAGATTGATCGGTGCTATTTTAGCGATTGGCTCAATAGTATTATTCATCAAATCTGTTAGGATTTTTTCTGAAAGAAATGAAAAATTACATCCTAGATCAATTTCAACTCAGATATTCAAGGATGGTCCATTTAAGGTTTCAAGAAATCCTATCTATTTAGCCATGGTTTTTTTATTAATTGGGGTTGGATTAATGTTTAATTCACTATGGTTTCTATATGCGGGGTTTATAATTTTTATTATGCTTCACTATGGAGTTATAATCCCTGAAGAAAATTATCTTGAAAAAGAGTTTGGAAAAGATTACTTAGAGTACAAGAAGTCTGTTAGAAGATGGCTTTGAATTAATTTCTTTACAATATTATGTATAACTTACTGAAGGGAACTTGGGCGCTCTTTTTTGGAGTGGGCATGATGATGCTTGCTAATGGGCTTCAGGGAAGTCTCATAGGAATAAGAGCCTCTCTTGAAGGGTATTCTGCGTCTGCTTCAGGCATAATTTTAACCGGTTATTACGCAGGTTTTTTATTGGGTGCCTTATATATTCCTCAAAGGATTAAAAACGTAGGACATGTCAGGACCTTTGCAGCTTTAGCATCAATTGCATCAATTTCTATTTTGATTCACTCTTTACACATTAGTTTCATAGGGTGGTTTTTAATGAGATTTATTTCTGGGATATGTTTTGTTGGACTTTATACAGTTGCTGAAAGTTGGGTAAATGATTTATCTGACAATGAACATCGTGGCCAAGCATTATCTGTCTACATGATAGTGAGTATGGCCGGGAGTGCATTTGGACAACTATTTTTAAATCTTGCAGACCCTGAAACTGCAACACTATTTATGATTGTGTCTGTATTAATTTCTATATCATTGGTTCCAATATTAATGGTAGTTAGTAAACAACCAGATTTTTCAGTTGCCAAATTTTTCACTGTTAAAGAACTCTATAAAACATCACCACTTGGGGTAGTAACTGCGATTATGACAGGTTTAGCTCATGGCACACTATGGGGGATTGGGTCTATTTATGCATTAAAAAATGGATTATCAATTGAACAAGTATCAGTATTCATGTTCACATTTGTCATTGGAGGCGCAATAAATCAATATATTGTTGGCTATTTATCCGATAAATATGACAGAAGAACTGTCATCGTAATTGTTGCTTTTCTTGCATCTATTTTTGCTGTCTTAGCTGTATTAATTGGAAGCTCATATACAGCTCTAATAATAACAACTTTTATTTTTGGAGGATTGACAGTCCCTTTATACGCCCTAGCCATTGCTCATACTAATGACTTTCTTGAAAAGGATGAAATGATTGCTGCAAGTGCAGGAATACAATTAGCTGGTGGAATCGGTCTTACTATTGGTCCGGTCATTGGTGGCTTATCAATAGACTTAATTGGAGCTAATGGATTTTGGATATATCTTTTTTTAATTCATGCGCTACTAGGAGTTTTTGGTTTATTTAGAATGCAGATTAGAGAAGCTGTGCCGTTAGAAGAACAAGGAAGTACTGTTTTAGTGGGCAGCCGTACTACACCAACTTTAATGGAACTTTATCCTGACGCTGAAGAATCTATTGACTCAGTTGAGTGATATTTTTTATTTTTTAATAAAATGTGCCCAATCACTTAAAGGCCTTCTCTGAGTTTTGAAATGATTCACTGGATCATCTGGATTTTGATAACCAATCGCCATTCCACAAAATAGCATAAGATTTTCATCTGCATTTAAATATGATGAAACCATTTTGTGCTTCAATGACCAAGATTCTTGTGCGCAGGTGTCTAAATCAGCTTCCTGAGCTAAAAGCATAAATGATTGTAGAAACATTCCTAAGTCAGACCACTGGGGTTGATTCATTTGTCTATCAATGAAGCAAAATAATCCCGCAGGAGCTCCGAAAAATTCAAAATTTTTCATCATTTGATTTGCTCTTGAAGCTTTATCTTCACGATCAATACCTAAAAATGAATACATTAATTCTCCCATTTCATACCTTGAAGTTCTATAAGGTTCTTTGAGTTTTTGCGGATATATTAAATATTCAGGAACCTCGGGCTGACTCCATTTTTTCTGATAATCTAAAAATGACTGCATAGACTGATCATTTATAATAAAAATTTTCCAAGGTTGTAAATTTCCACCTGATGGAGAGAAAGATGCTTTCTCCAAAAGATCGCTTATTAATTTATTGCTTACCGGCTTATTAAGAAAAGACCTTATAGACTTTCTTGCTTTTATTGCCTCAGATACACTCTTCATACTTATATTTTTTATTTATAATCTTTCTTTTTTTATTTGGAATTTTTTTTGCTTGATATTTCGGTGTTCTAAGCTCCTTGGCAACTGGATTACTTCTAGATTTTTTTTTTATTTTCATTAAAGAAGTACACTTCCTCCATCAACCATTATAGTCTGTCCTGTTACAAATTTACTATGATCACCAGCAAGATATAATAATGTTCCATAAATATCGTCTACTTCTAATGTTTTTTGCAAAATCTGACTTTTTGAAATGACCTCGAACCCTCGATCAGCTTTTTCTCCCAAAAATTCTTTTGCAGACTCTGTTTTGACCATTGAAGGCGCAACTGAATTAACTCTTATATTGTCTCTTCCAACCTCTCTTGCGATTACCCTCGTTAATCCTATTACTGC
>Ga0181564_10001892_pt1 | contig 18579 bp, 6 predicted proteins | sample 011ome_24_FD_134512 | JGI IMG/M metagenome (GOLD analysis project Ga0181564, IMG submission 134512) | Coastal salt marsh microbial communities from the Groves Creek Marsh, Skidaway Island, Georgia - 011513CT metaG (megahit assembly) | ecosystem: Environmental > Aquatic > Marine > Intertidal zone...
CATTTACATCGCTGAACTTGATGCGACCGACACAGAAGTGGGCAGTGGTGTCGGTGATGGTGCGATTGGTTTCACAACTCCAGATTACTCGGTTGGGACGCTTGATTCTGATCAACAAAAGGCTACGCTATATCGTGAAGAACGAGCAAAGCGCCCCGTAAACATCAAGAACATTCAGACGATCATTGGAACCGGTTCTCACGGAAACTTCACTCGCAACTATGAAGTGATGTCGACATTTGGAGATCAAGGTTACTTCTTGAGAAGGTCTGACAACTTATTGCCTGATGCTATCTCGCAAGAGTTGCCTGAGACAACAAACTATCAAACACTAATAGCTCAAACTTCGTCGGTGTCTGGGAATTACTTCGGTGCTGATAATAACCGGCAGTATGATTCAAGGGAAGTTATTGCTGGTCAAACCTCTACACAGGCAACCGGTGGTGGATTTAGAATCTTGGGAATAGATAGGATCTCTACAGGGCACTATGTTACTATTGATTCTGTAATTTATGAAATAGGCTCAGCTATTCAGGGCGGCGAGACAATTGCACTAGAATCTACAAACTCAGCATTTTATGCCGGCCTCTCAAGTCTGTTGAGCATCTCCTTTCCACCATCAAGTTTTGTAGTAAATTACACACCGATAACCACCCCAGTTAGCGCAGAGACACCAGCACAATCCGCATTGGGTGGAGATTTTGCTGTCTTAGGCTTTGCTCGAGTTGTTCAAGGTGACTATATTAATATCAATGGAGTGAACTATGAGATAGGCTCAGCCATTCAGGGTGGAGAGACGATTTCTATAGAATCTACAAACACGGCTTTCTACAACGGCATCAGAACTCTATTGATGACCCACTTTTCACCATCAAACTTTGCAATTGGCTATTACGAGACAGAAACGGAAGACTCTCCGGAAACGCCCGGAGTAGAATCTTCTGGTGGTAGCTTTAGGGTCTTAGGTTTTGCAGATGTTTCACCTGGTCATTATATAACTATTGACTCTACGGATTATGAAATAGATACCAATGTCCGAGGCGGAATGACTTTGCCAATAGTTACAACTTCAAATAATGACTTCTATGGCAGTTTGCAGACATTGTTGGAAACCAATTTCCCTACTTCTGACTACACAGTTAGTTACACAGCAGCAGACAATGGCGGAACTTTGCCTGGATCCGCTGGGCAAGCATTGACTATAACAGGTGCAGATGCAGATATTGGGCTTGAATTTGTCGGTAAGCCATCATGGTCGCCAACGGCTCCGGGAGCAACATCGCAACCGTTCACCATGTCCTTCTATATCAATGCGCCCAACACCACCTGGACCGGCTCCAGCAATGGCCAGATGACCATTTATAGTGAATTTTGGACAACTGGTGCTCAACAAGTAAACAGTCCTTCAAAGCTGTTAAGTCTCGCCTATTCCGCAAGTAATGGATGGACCTTACAATTTACAATGGGATACCGACGGGATGGTGGAGCACTCACTACCTTCAGACACGATTTTCATGACTTTTTGGGCCAATATGGCGGACAGTTAACGCATGTTTTGATAACAACTGAAGGAACTATGGATCCTATTACATATGACAGCAACGGTAACATAGTCACAATCAACACTCAAACAAAATTATATATAAATGGAGTCTTTAAAGACTGGAATTCCTATACGGATCAGAACTATAACGGCGGTGCTGACGAAAATTATTTCACTCCAGCGGATCCTATTAATTCTCCGCATTTATCACCAGAAATCTACAAGTTTTATATTGGAACGCTTAAAACAACTCTCTCTGCCACACAGGGGCTTTCCCAGGCTGGTGAGACGACGATTCTGGATGAGTTCATGATTTTCGATGCTTATTTTGGCGGGAACCAAGCCTTGATTGATGAAATTTATAACAATGGCTACCAGCTTGATTACGACAACCTAAGCAGTTTGACAACATACGCCAACGCAAAAGCATTTTATACATTTTCTGAAACAAATGATAGTTTCGTCAATGGCGGAACTGTTCACAACAAGGTAGCAAACAGTGAAAATCTAACCGTTTATGACAACTCGAATGATAGAATATCAACTTCTTTCTCTGGACCTGCTACTGCTGGTACAATAGTTTATCATGCAGATTTTACAATAGTTCCAAATGCCGTCGGTACATATGGCGACTTCGATGTCAGCATCCCAGTGGTTGCCCACACATCATTCCAAAATCCTGTTGCATCCACCGGTGGAGTCGACTTTATCGCTGCTGTGATTCATTCACAAGCCAATTTTGGAATAAACCCATATAACAACCCAGGAACTGCTGGAAACTTCAATGTCACTGTCGGAGCTGGGTCTTCATTTTTTGACACCCAAGACTCTACAGGGGGAGTTGACTTTGTAGCTGCCGTCAATAATTCCCATGCCGATTTCACAATAACTCCGAACAACGACGGTTCTTATGGGAATTTTAATGTAGACATTCTTCCGGTTTCCAACCCATCTTTTTCAGATTCTCAACATTCAATCAACGGCCTCGACTATATTGCACCAACGCTACTTGGAAGCACAAATATGGTCGACACCCAAGACCGATCGACTGGTTCTGCAAACGTAATCCGCACAAGATTCTCTGCCCCCGGTGGTCCCGAGGTTAACTCATCTGGCTATCTTGACGTTGTAACTCAACAATATTCCGTTCACAATTCAATTAACTTCCGCAACTTGACAACAAGAGCTAGCGGCTCTGGTGAGTCCGACACGATTCGTTTGGACACACATCAAGTTTCTGTTGCTGAAGGTCGTAGAGAGGGTTTGAGAACCTTGAGAGCCAGACACCAAGGAAAGTTTGGAACTGAATCGCAATATGGAGTCGTGAGTGCGACAGACTATAATTCTAATGCATCATTTCACAAACAACATCGAAATGGTCAGAATGTGTTGACGATTGTTGATGAGAACTCAATAGGTGTCCGCTTCGCTAACACAACATCGGAATTTGCGGTAATTACAAACTTATCTCCCGAAGGAGAAGTTGATAATCAACAAGGCGGCCTTAGTTTTAGTTTTTGGCTGAAGTTAGATCCGGACTCGGCAGGCGTCCAAAAGAACGGAATTTTAGACAGCGACAATTTAAAAATTTGGAGAGTAAGGTCAGCATCCAACTCTGACAAAATTCATTTAAGATTTAAATGCAATAACGTATCTCCGTGGATTGGCGTTGACTTTGATGTTCAACCTTTTACACTTCAGCGATGGAGCCATTTCATCATTTCTTGCGATTTGTTGAATTTGGAAAATTGTAGAATGACACTTTCTGGTGTTGAGGCAACTCTTTTGTTTGCTACTCCTGAATCGTTCGTGAATAATTTTCCAATTTTCCCCTTCGAAGGCACTGTAAGCCTAGCAAGGGCAACACCTGCTCCAGTGTTAACTTTGATTTCACTACATGGTTCAATTATGAATTTTTCATATTTTGATTCATTTATCTTAAATGATACCCAAGCAGTTCAAATTCTAGAAGAGCATCAAAACGGTTCAGAAATAAGTCAAATTAGCAGTTTAGTCGGTTTTTGGTTTCTTGGTCAAGAAACCGGATTAGAAACCAATACAGTGATTCCCAATAGAGCTGCTGGTGCGATTATTATTCAAGCATCATTTGGAAAAGCCAATGATAGTTTTGAATTGCTCAACCCCAACAGCTCGATAGATGTCTCCACTGTCGATGGTTATTATATATGGAGCTATGTAGAAAAACACGGGCCGCAAAGAACCGACAATGATAACTTCAGCTCTCTACTTCCCGCATCTGACTTTCAATACTCTTGGATAAATTCAGCAATTAGTGGAGCCAATGCTCCCGATCAATACATCTTGGGTCATGCCCCAAAGAACGGAATGATAAGGACAGAGATTGGATATCACGAAGCAATTAGGTTTCCTACGATCTCCGACATGGAGTTGGACGACTGCAGTGCTACACCGACCGCAGATCCACTTGTGACTTGGGGAAATACAGGTCAATTTACAGATGATGAAGATTTTATATTATCAATGGATGAGAGTGCAACAACAAGTCAAACTATTTTGAATTTTGGAGAAATTTCAACATTGCAGTTTACATTTAATAATTTAGGTCCATGCGGTTTCAATGGAGCGCAAGTAAGTCTTGTTGAATCTGGACAACCGAGAAGTTTTGGATCCTCTGTGTCTTTGCCGGCTTTATATTTCAATCCATCGAATAGTGCTATTTTTGACTATGCTACAAATAGATCTGGTCATATTGAAGAACAAGAAATAACATTGGTGAATGTTAGCACTGATGAACCAGTTTTAGAATCGCAACTTTGGCAACAAAGAACATTTAATGGTCAGCCGATTATACAACTCCAGCAGCAAAATAGTCATACTTCTTTAGTTCCATTTTCTCAAATCGGCCTTGCAAATTCGAACGAGAAAACAATTGCTGATGCGAATCAGTCTTATCACTCATTTTCCTCTCAAAACATTCAGTGCATAGGTGTGGATCAACAAATTGAGGTGTACTTCAAGGATGGCGGATTGGCACCGGTCATCGTATCTCAAGGAAGTGATAGTACTGCTCCTCCTTGGTACAACATTCCTACTCTCTATTACTCAGTGGGAGATAGGGTTATAGTTCATTCTACAGTTTATTCGTGTAATAATTATTTTGAAGACACAATCTCAAACACATTCCTCAGAGCAACAACAATCGCTCCAACATTAGTTAGTGATGTGACCTTCTACGATGACGATGGTTCTGGTGGTCGAACACTAACAACAGCAGAAAGCAAAACAACAACAGTAGTTCCGGGAAGCTCCACACCGGGAGTAAACGAAGTCTCCGAGGCTGAGGCAAATTTAACGACACTCGGCTACGTAGCGTCTTTTCACCTATTGGATAATGTTGGCGGATTAGAGTTTGAACTTTCTACTGAATCAACATCAGCTCCCGATCAGACTTCTGGATTTCAATCGACTGTTCCATCGTCATTTAGTCAAATCTATTATTCTTCAAATCCTTTCGATCAAGTAACTCTTACACTAACCTCTAGATCTACTTCTGGATTATCGGTTGAAGATGTCTCCACTATAATCTTTAATAATGCAACACTGGACAACACAACACTGGTGTCGAATGCGACTTATCCAAACTACAGCGCCATTGCTGGAGCTAGAACTACAAGAACAGTAACTGCTGACACGACAATAGCTATTGTTGCAGACGGAACCCCAATCGGTCAAACTCAAAACAAAATAACGGAGACAGAGGCAAATGTCAACCTCTCATTCTCATCTGTCGGCACGAACATGCCTTGTGGAGCTTCAGCCACTTATCAAATTTACATCAGTGAAAACGGTGCAACTGAAACTCTCCATGGACCAAATCCAAACAACAGACCAAATGTTGAATATTCTGCTGGTGACACAATTGCCTATCGCGTCACTGTTAGTCAGTGCACGGATGCTTTAGGAAACCCATACACCGACGAGATAACAATAACTCTTCAAGACGCAGCACCAGTATCTGGCCCGTGATTTTCTAAAAGTTTTCTGGACGACAAATGAATAAAAGAGACTAATTAGGGCAAAAAAGGATGTGAAATGTCAACTTTTAAAGATTTGGTCGGATTAAATTACGGCATTTATGACCCAACTGCGGATGATGCTGGGACTATGAATTCCGATGGAATCGAAGGCAATTATATTGGCTATAATCTCACCGGTGCCATTGGCTACATCGAAGTATTAACTTCTAATCCAAACATAACAGGGCCCGTTCGACACCAACCACATTCCACAATGGTCCTCTTGAATTTGCATAGAAATGGATCTTACGGCTACCCTACATGGAAACAAATCCGATCGGCTGATAATCCTTTGATGAGACGCCAAAGAAAGTCGAACATTTTCACATATGTCGAAGAGCATGGTGGAAGGTTTGGTCAATTTCAATCCTTCACAGAACCCGTTGTGACAGATTCTTACAAGCCAGTCTCTTTAATAGGAGATGTCAAGATTTATAACGAAAACTTAAACGTGTTCCAAAATCGATCAGTTGAACTAAAAACATCTTTCGGAAATGAAACAGCGTTCTTTGCAAATTCAGAAATTAATGATTACTTCGAAACAATCGCAGAAACCGATGACAACTACGAACAACTTAGGGATCTTTATTTGGATGGTGGACTTGAAGACGAAGGGTCTCCGATTGATTCTTTCAATATGTTCGTTTACCGTCAATCTATCTACCCAAAGCAACAACATGCTTATCTCGATGCAACACGATCTCGCAAGTTTTACGTTAACACTTTTTGGAGATCAGATAGGGCCGACCGAGCAGAAGAAAACGTTGCGAACGGCTATGGAGCAACGGTCCCGTCGCAATCTATGTGGCCAATGGATGATCGACTAGATTTCGAAACGAGAACAATTGCTACGGGCGCGGTAATCTCAGCCCTAATATTTGGAGACGTAGAACAATATGATTTCGACATCGGAGGACACTCATATGACAACTCTTCCGGCGGTCCCGGAGTTCTTCAAAATAGATATTCTGCTTTTGCGAAAGAAGGGTTTTACAATAGCATAGGTGGCGACGGAAAGCCTTATTGGTTTTTTGAAGAAGGTCCAAGTAAATTAATAGAGATTTCCAACTTTTTAACAGGTGCCGCTTTCTATTCTAGATTGCACACTCTTAAAAACATTTATTCAGCCGTGAACCCAAGTGGTCCTAAGCTGTCAAATTATGAATTTACGGGATCACTAGATCCGGCGAGAGCCTTGGCTAGTCAGTGGCCATCTATGACTACTGGGTCTATATTTAACGGAACTGCGAATTGGGATGCTGCTACTCAGGCAAAGAAAGAGCCATTCTATGATTCATATGAAAAATTCTCTGAAGATATAAGAGTTGTCGGGAAGTCTTTTTCAAAAGTACCAGAATTCAGAATCAGTTCTCATGTGGAAACCTACTTGACAAAGGGAGTCGTAGAGAGTCTTCCATCTATTTTTGAACTCTCTGGTGCTTTATCTCAAAACACAACATCGGAAGATGATAACTTTTACTCAATCTTGTCAAATTCTGATTTTCTTAAGCACTTTGATTTAGTGGACAAAGATCACAAAGACTTAGTTAACGGAAAAATAGTTACTTTGAAGTGCAAGGGCTTGAAGAAATTCTTGCCCTATGAAGGATTTTATCCTGCTCAAAGAACAAATCAGATTTCTAGCCAGTTTTACTCAAGCTACTCATCATCAGTCAATGCCTCTGTTGATAGTGGTTTCTATAAAAATATTCAGAACGCAGAGCAATTTGCGTTTCAACCCTTGATGACACCCATTGCCGCACCTGGAGTTCTTTTCAATTCTATAAAATCTGGTATTGCTGTGGATTTTCCACTAATCTTCAGAGAAGACTTAAAAGAACCAGATTCGCTTGGATTTGGAACATTTGTGAAAATGGATGATTTAGGTAGAACAACCGACGGCGTTAATGACTATCCAAACGGTGGTCACTTAAATAATTGCCTCATTGGCCACACAAAAAGAACATTTGTTTCTGGTAGCACCTATCCTTTAGGGACTGGGGAAGATCATGAGTTTTTGTTTAGGTCAATTTACTCAACTAGAATCCCATTCGAAGCCTTGGTGGAACCAGAGAATTATTTAGCGAATTGGTCCTTAACCACTCAAGAACCTCATCCGTTTGGATTAAGTGAAATGGATTTTAAGTGTCGTTGGGATGGACGAGGAGATTCGCTTTTTAAGAAAATGTCTTCCAACTTTTTAGCTGAAGTTCCAGAATTTTTTATTCAAAACAAAAACTTCAAAACAATCTCGTCACTTGAAGAGCAAAATCCACAGTTTGGAAATGCAATCTCTGGGAACTATTATGTAATGAGGGTCAAGATGTCGAAATCTAGAGATAAGCCAAACCATCATCTATCTGGATTTAATGAATATGAGGTGACTCCACCTCAAGATGTGGCGACCTTGGGTGTAAATGTTTCCGGCTCGGAAAGTAGTTTTCAAATAAATTATGATAACAGTGTTCGCGAAACCATCACAATGTATTCTAGACCATCTGCTTTTGGTCCACCAGTAGCTGGCGATGGATCAAATAATCCAGACCAAATTATGAATCGATGGAACGGATCTTCTTGGGGCTACAACTTCGCTTATACACCACCTTACTATCACGGAGATGCATGGTGCGATTTAGTGTTCAGGCCCACTGTAACAAGAAAATATTCTGTAGATGAAATTCTAGAACAAGTAAAAGAATATCCATATTACACAAGATATTGGGATCCCTCGACACATGATGCCTTGAGAGATTTGACTGGATATTCCAGCGCGGCAACTCTCGAGAGAGATAAGGGTTCTGGTATTACTGCAGCAACTACGCCGTTCGTTAATGATGAAAGGAATAAATATTACAACTATAGCGAGTCTCCATGGAAAGAGTTGATTACAGACTCCAATAGTAGCACTTTCGCAACTGTGGTTTCGACTCATAGAACACATTATGCAGGCAGCGAAATTTACAGCCACATGTCATCATCGCAATTGTCTTACGAAGACTTGTATAAAATGTGGGCTGTGAACGAAATTGTAACTTCCAAATCTTCCAGCGCCGCGGCTTCTATGTTCATGACCAATGGTCCCCAATCACCAATGTTTGTAAACTATAATGCTATGCAACTTGATTCTTCTCTAAATATTTTTGGAAAGGGAACCATCAAAACTAGAGACTCAGATGGTGACGGAACATCAGATAAGATCGAAGTGGCTTCAAGTCAAACAGTTTCTGGTAAAACCAGATGGATCATTCAACCTAAATTCGAAAGCCCTATTTTAAACTTTAATAAATATAACGACCTGAGTGATTCCCAATTAAGTTGTAGTTCTCCTCAATTTGCTCATTCGCAAGTTCCTCGAGGAATGTGGCATCAATATGGAGACCTACCTTCCAAAGAAGAGGGCATCTATCTTCAAGTGGAAGATATTCCTGGTCAATGGTGGGAAGGGGCTCTTGGAGTCGAGTACAATTATCCAAAAATCAAATCCCTCGCAGATCTCGTCGGGTTCTCGAAAGACCCTGTCCGGCTTGGTGAAGTCGCCGATGTCAAACAAATCTCTGAAGCTGTTGTCGCCGTGCCATTCATCGAAAAAGATGGAACTCGTCAGTTCTTCTCAATTCCCCGTGAAGACATAGACTCCTGCATTGGGGCTGTTAAACGAGAGGTCGAAGAAGGAACATTCGTCGCCGGAGGTCCTCCAAAAGCTGGGGATTCTGTTTACCAAATGGTTAAGAAGATGCAGAAGTATGTGTTTCCTCCATCGATGGACTTCGTTCGCTACAAAGAAATCGACCCATTCGCAATGTATGTCTTCGAATTCAAACACAACTTGACAAAGAAAGATCTTTCTGACATTTGGCAAAACCTCCCACCAGACATTGGAACGCGCATGGAAGAAGCCGAAGCAACAATCTCTCATGAATTGCTTGCTCATGAACTTCTCGGCGGTGGTGCTGTTGTTAAAAACGGTGTTCTCGACGATAACGCCGAAGGGAACGGAATCCCATCAAACATTCAATGGATGATCTTCAAAGCGAAGAAGAGAGCAAAGACAAATTACTTCGACAAGGTCGTTGCAAAGAAGGGAACAACGAAGGACACATCGTCTGAACAACTTGAAAATGCTCAAGGTCAAACTGGTGATGATTTGGGAATCACTTACAACTGGCCTTACGATTTCTTTTCTCTCGTAGAACTAGTTAAAATAGATGCCGAAGTGACATTTGCAAACATCGAAAATGACGACAAAGGACAGAAGACAATCAAGAAAGTTGAGAAGAAAAGTCCCGTCGAAAGGCAGAAGGTTCGAGATGCCATCAAGAACATCAACATAGCAAGAGGAAAGGGTAAGTCTAAGAAATGACATTTTTTGATAAAAAACAAGATGTGCTCAAAATTGAGCTAACTCCCTATGGACGCTCCTTGTTGTCCAATGGGAAGTTGATGCCAAAGTACTACGCCTTCTTCGACGACGACATCGTTTATGATGTTTCTGCAATCGGAACAACCGAAGAACAAGATGCAATCAAGAATCGCATTCTAAATGAGACTCCTCGACTAAGACCACAGCGAGACCTTACGTCTCCAGAGAATCTAATCTCGAACTTCGAACGCGGTGAGAGCTCCTCTCGTCCATTCTCGCAAGTCCAATTGAATCACCTAACCGAACCCCTTGGGACAAGTGATGGAACGGAAAGAGACGCATCCTCGTGGCGATTAACGACAATTCTTGGAGAGATTGACAATGTTGATTCGACTTATGATGTTTCCGGCTCTTATCTTCGACAGATTCCTCAAGTTGACATGACGATCGAATACACAATGCAAGTTCGGAATGTGCGAGATGATTCCCCTGTAAGAGGCCAGACTACATCTCCAGCAATTCCAGCTTCTGGTGTGTTTGATGATGGAACTTATCTCGAAATTATGGACGAACAAATCATCACAAGAATCATCGAAGAGAACGGATTCACATTCAAAGAAGGTCTCGAGATTGAGGCATTTATTTTTGAGGATGAAGAAAAGCTCATTCCATTGAAGATGACACCTAGAGCACAAAGCATTGTCAATGACATGCTTGTTGAAACCGATGACACATTTGTTGAAATCGATGAGACATATCTTGAATATTGGATGTCAATCTTTTTCGATGAAGACATTCCAGATTCAGACCTATGTAAGGGAATCTCGAAACTTAAGAAAGAAGACATTCTTCTCGACATTCAAGTTGAGTGTCCAGATGAACAAGGTGTTGACTTCGATATCTATCGAACTCGTGTCACCGATGTGGAGAAATGCTAATGGCTATTGAGAATGTTGGACTTGGCAAATTGCCAAATGTTTATTTTGAAAAGATAACTCTCGAGGATCACGATGAAAAGTCATTTAGAGTTATTTCTCATTTGATTGTTATCGACGAACTTGACGAGTCAAACTTTGTATGGTCGACTGATCCTTTGATGTCTGGCTTCATGAAGATTGCACTGATTTCAACATCGAATGAAGCAATGGCGTTGGAACTCACAAATGGTGAGAATGTTCACCCAACCCGCTTGAAGATGTCTCGAAATTGGAACAGTGACACAATGATTCACAGCTATGGATATGGAGATCTCAGCAAGTCCGAAGATGTTGACGATAAACACTTTAAATTAAAAGCATCGATTGTGAAGCCCTTAGAGGCCACTGAGATGACTTTATTCGCTTACACCTACATTGACCACAAGGAGTTGTCAAACTACCTTCACATCAAGCTCACGGGCCTCCTATCACATTACATGGGACCTGTTGCATCTGAAATCGTTATGGCTGGTGGTGTTATTCCAAAAACTTCAAACTTATTTAGAAAACCAGACAGAGATGTTTGGTCTGGACCTGTTCACCAAGTGGGCTCAGAATGGTACTCTGGATCAGAATCTAGTGAAGATGCTCTAGAGCTCTCTCGAGAAAGAGTAAAGAACTCAAAAGTAATTGATTTTAGAGAAAAGGCCTTAAGAGATCGATCATCATTGAGATTTTTAAAGATGCCAATCTTCTCCGAAGCTCACTACTCATTAAATTCAGAAGCTGACCTGTTTGGTGTTTTTTCGATAGACATGAAGAATCTTGTTCTATCAAAGACAAAGTTCGGAGCAGCAATCTATGGTTTAGATGAAGCCATGTTTCTTGATGTTATAGGTTCAATGATTATTAATTCAGCTGAGATTTATAGAAGACAAGTTCGATTCCGCAGACAAACAAATGAACTTGGAACTCCAATGTTCATGAAGCATGATGTTTTGCCTCGAGAAATGGTTGCATCAATGGCTGACTTGAAAGAGTTGATGGTCGCGAATGACAACTTCATAAAGACTTACAGCTTTGCGGATCTCGAGAAAAATGAAGGAGACCGTGGAGAATTCATTTACGAAGCAAAGATGACATACATCGACAAGACACAAGAGTTGATCGAAGACTTCATCACGAATGTTAAAAACAATTTAAATGGCCTTAAGGATGCTGTGAGGCGACTTAATGCTCCAAACAACTACAACGATGCCTTAGACTCTCTAAGGGATGCAGAGTCTGTTCCTGACACCATAACAGCCTATATTGAAGACTATTATAAGTACATTGGCTTGATTAAGGACATTGAGCAAACTGATTTGATGGAGATGATCAAAGCGAAACAATCAGCCTTCAGTTCTTCAAATTATAAAAGGAACTATGGTCTTAAATTTATTGAAGAATATCAAAAACTTTACACCCTTCTTTCTCGTCGTTTCGGTGTTTCGCCAAAAGAACTAAAACAAAATAAAGCAAAGCCTTCAAACTCCTATCCCCCTAATGTTATTGAAGTTTCAAAGACATTTGAAGAGTTGGTTCAATTCAACAATGTTGAGTCATCTTATGACGTCCTAGGGAAAACTGACAACAAAGAAATCCTAACTCTTGAAAGAGAAGAGATGGAGGCGAGAGCTGATCAAGAAGTCGAGCGATTCTTTGACACATCGAAGGCTGTTTCATCTGAGGACATGTTTGCAATTGACGACAACGACTCCGAAGCACTAAGAGACCTTGGAGCATCAAAGATGATGTTTCTTGCGCCCATAGCCTTTCAATTTAAAGGACAGAAAATGTCGACAGAGAAGATCGCCGATATCGATACGGACAAGATCTCCATGAAGTTTATCGAATCAAAAGAAAAGAAAACTGAAAGAAAGGTTTCATCAAGATCAATGCCGAAACTCAACCGTAAGCCCATGAAAGCGAAAACAACAAGCAAGCGCAATGCTATGAGAAGACCAAGTCGCAAAAAAAGCCGCTTCAAATTTAACTTCAGACCAGTTGCGCTAAAGATAAATCAAATAAGCAAGAATCGAGATGATTACCGAGAATCAACTGAATATCTTGGAGAGAACTCTGAGTTCGTAAACATCGAAACAAAAACAGATCGCTCAATTGATGCAAAAGACACGAAACAAGCAATGTTACGATTTTCTATTGCAAACGAAATCTCAGTAAAGCGAAGCAAGAAACAATTCGACTTGACCGAGAAGGGAAGCTTTTATGAAAAATTGAAAGCATCGAAACATTATAGCCCCGAGAAGTTACGAAACCTACCTCTCGCAACAAAAGCATTGTTTAACTCAAGATCAAGAGCGGCGAAAAACAATATCCTTGAAGCAGAGTCAGACATCCTCAAAGAGGTTGACACTAAAGTCGCGACAGAAATGATTTTTCATGCAAATCAAAAAATCCAAGCACTGCATGGTTACGAAAAGAACAGCAACGGAGAGTCAATCTTATCTAAGCCAATCTGGGGCAACTTGACAGATGAGATGTTAGATGAGAGAACAGAGATTTTATGCAAAATGTCTTATGTGGAAGACGCATCGACAGGTGTGATCCCAGCAGCTGAATTTAAAATGCCTGTTTTGAACTCAACATTTGTCATTAAAGGGACTGGTATTACCCCAGAGGACCCATTTGTTATTCCCGATTCTGTAGAAGAACTTCCGGAAGTACCAGAAATAGCTTACACAACAAGCAACATAGTAAAGCAACCAAGGAGCTAACAATGGCAAAAATTAAAATCGCAAATTCCAGAATCGATGACCTATTCGGTGCTGCTGGTAAAGCAAAAGTTGTTGTTGGAAATCAAAACGGCCAATCAAAGATTGAGAACTCACGAAACAAGTCTGTTTCGGTTTCGGTCTTGTCTAGTCAAATGGTAGAGGAAGACGAGAACATCTATGAAGTAGCAAAGATCAAAGTGACATCGGTTAATGGAAAGCGTTCAACCATCTCTAGAGTCTTATCTTCAGGAAGGTCTTTTGAGAACCATGTAACATCTATCATGAAAATGATCGACTTAAACGAAGAAGATCAAAAAAATATAACTCAAGCAACACCAACATTTTCAATTGATGCAAAATTCAATTATATTTCTCAAGACTACGATAACCTTCAGTTGACAATTCCTGAGCATAACCTCAACTCTTTCTTGGATGAGTGCACCAAAGATGAGATTTTAAACTTTAAAAAGAGAAAAAACTCTAGATTATCAACTTTCGCTCGCGGAGATCAAATGAAGAACTTCGTAGTTCCTCAAGGCTCTAAAGATAAGTTCTCAAAATCTTCACCTTATCACATCAAGATAGGTTTGAATGATGGAGTCAAAGGTGACATTTCACAATTCCTTCAGAAGATCTCAATTTACGATGAAGTTCTGAATGACTATGTTATCTCAGGTAAGGTGTCAAAACAATTCAATGTTCAAGATGGAACCTTTACTTCCTCAGAAGTTGATATCATGACTTACGACATCACGAATTTTTTCGATTCAGAGGTTGAAATTGATCTTGACAACTTCTACGGACTAAATCAAGACTTCGCAGCGTCTAAGATGAGTCACAACTTACGCAAACATCTTTTTAAGGGCTACATTAAGGGTGTGACGAAAACAGGCTTCAGGAGCTTCTCACAGCTTTTAAACAACATCGAATGTCATAAGGAGGCTTTGTGCTATTCTTTTGAGAAGTTTGCAGACTTAGCTCTTGACTCGACAAGGTTACAAAACATTTATGTTCCAGCTGGTGTTTTGACAGCTGCATTTGTAGATACGCAAGTTAAATATGGAGCAACTTATGCTTATGAAGCAAAAGCTCATTACATGCTTGTCGGAAATTCCTATTCTTATAGAAACGTTCGCTACTATGAAGAGGATGGAGTAACCTATGCAACTGCTGAGGTTGTTAATCGACCGAACATCGCAGTTGTTCCATTTGATCTTTTCGATGTCTCAAAGACAATCATTCAACCACCGCCAGTGTTTCCACAAGTCAACTTCAAAACAGAGAACAATTCAAATAATGAAATTCAAATTTACTTGTCTCCAACGAAAAACAACCTTAAAGCTAATTTTGTGGAGATCATTTCTGGTGATTTTGAGCAGACACGGCTTATGGAAGCATTCTATTCTAACAAAGACGGGCTTTACAAGTTTGAAACTAGCGTAGACTCTGGGCTTTACGAAGTCTTTAGAACTTCTCAGCCACCTAAGTCCATTGCAGATTTTGGAAATTATAAATTGGGTGAAGTAAGAATGCCTTATCGTTCAACCGACGCAATCTTTCGAGACATGGTGGACAACAATGAAGATTATTACTACATCTTTAGGCAAATAAATGAGAAAGGGCTCGTTTCCAATCCGACAACTATTTTTAAAGTTCGCCTTGTTGTCGATGCTGATGATGCAAAGGTTTTGGTTGAAACCTACGATTTGCCAAAAGAGGTCATGAGTGAACCAAGAAGAGATTTTAAATCAATGATGCAAATCAAACCAGCCATTGACCAAACCATCTTTCTGGAAGATCAACCAGTCTTAGATGGGAAGACGTCTCTTAAAGGTACTATCGACAATCTTAAACTTGGAGCTACAAAAAAAGCTCTTTGGGGACGCAGATTCAAACTTAGAGTTAGATCAAAGACCTCTGGTAAGATAATTGACATAAACATCAATTTTGAGCTGTCAAAAAACAAAACTAAAGAAGAATTCTAAAAAGAGAGCTATTTAGGGAAGAAATATTAGGAGAAACACAATGGGTTTTTTAGATAACAGTGGAGACATCATCTTGGACGTTGTTCTCACCGACCACGGACGAATGCTTTTGGCGAAAGGTGACGGATCATTTCAGATCACTAAATTTGCCCTTGGTGATGAGGAGATTGACTATTCTCTTTATAACAAATTACACGCTAGCGGAAGCGCTTATTATGATCTTGAGATTCTACAAACTCCGATCTTAGAGGCTTTCACAAATAATGCCTCATCGATGAAGACTCGATTGCAAACTTATACAAATCTTGAATTATTGTTTTTGCCCGTTCTTCGATTGAATGAAAATATGTCGATCAATGATAGGGTAGAGGGAACAACTGGATCTAATGGTGCATTCCTTGTTGCTGTTGATGCTGCTACCGAAGATGGAAACGCTGGATCGAGCACGACTGGAGTTGCTGTTACTGGTGATGGGAAAGTTCGCAAAGGTTTCATACTTGGTGAATCAATTGGTGGTTCAATCATCAAAGTTGACCAAGGACTTGACACAACAGAGATTTCTCCAAAACGTCGCTTAGACGACGATCTTAAGGAGACAAGTTACATCCTTCAAATGGATAATCGCTTAGGAAAACTCGTTGACACTCAAGGAACTCTCGCAGCTTTCGATTACATCGACGATGACAACATTGCTTATTACACCGTAGATCTCGGAGACACCTTCGTTTCAGAAATCACGGTTGACACCAAAGACCCGAAAGAAGTTATCCGTGGACCTCGAGGAACTCGTGTTGAGTTCAGAATTCAATCATCAATGGATTTGAACACAAGTTCATTCTTATTTGAGCAGCTTGGCGGATTGACAACTCTAGATGACGCAGATTTATCCACCTCCCTTACAGACAATGTAATGTTTATCGATTCAAACGTTCGTTTGGTTGGTGTTAAAACAGGTGTCATGATTGACATCCCAGTAAGATACGTAAGATTAGCATAATAGGAAAATCAAAATGACATTCAAACCATTAAACGAAAATGACACTGTAAACACACGAACTCTTCTTCACGAAGCTATTCCACTAACTGGATCTATTATTTCTGGCTCTTATGTTGATGCAGAAGTTCCTCCAAACCCAACCAATCTCAAATCTTATTCTCACGGAATGTTCCAAACAGTCTATGACTACAATTACCTAAGCTCATCTGCTAATCACGTCTTTGACGTAACATGTGGAGTTTCAGCTCAGTCTGGTTTAGCAATCGGTGCTAACGGAATGGAATCTAAAAAGAATAATATCTACGGTCAAATGGCACAACTTCTAATGGGCTATGACCTCACAGGGTCTGTTCAGTTGTTCGACGAAGATGGCGATCTATTGGCAGGCGGAGAAAAGATGAAAGAAGTTTTTGTTCTTCCGTTTTCTCGACTTCTTGTCAAAGATGAAGTCAAAAAAGAAACATTTGAAATGAAACTTGATGTAACTAATTACGTTGCTAATGGTCAACCTATGGCATCAACAGACTTGATAACAATTTCTGATCTTGGTGCATCAACGGAATATCGAGTTAACTCACCAGCTGGTGAATATGGAATTCTCTATGCCTCGAACGACACCACTCTCTTGGACATGCCCGGAAATGCAGATCATACAGCAACCATAGACAGTGTAGATTATCTAAGATGTGGACTCATCTTCTACCAAGCAGGAATCGTTGTTCTAACAGGATCTGTTTTCGGAAGCCTTTTGGCCGATCCTCTTGCGTCGACAGTTTCAGATCCCGATGTTTTTTGGAATGATGGTGCTGATCTTGGAATCGATGATGTCTTCACGGACAACTCTATCGATGATATGAACGAAGCACTTCTTCACCGCATTGAAAATGTTCAATTCAATAACACTACAGAGTTAAACTCAACTGTTTACTTCTGTCGTGTTAATCACAATGAGTTCAACTACTCATCAAACCCAACTTACCTCGAAGATTCTCGCATGCGAGTCAAGACTCAATCAACAGATGAGCCCGTTGCTTACATCACAACCGTTGGTCTTTACAATGACCGCAACGAATTGTTGGCAACAGCTAAGTTATCAGAAGCATTGAAGAAATCACCAAGCACAGAATTTACAATCCGCGCTCGTCTCGACTACTAATTTCGGAGGGCCTATGTCTTATTTTGAACTAAAGGACAACGACGTATTTGTCAACACAATTGAGGCCAATCCGGATCAAAGCTTTTACATTCATGATGGAAACATTTACCTGAACAATCATCAAGCTGTGTCTGGAACTTATTCGGATAACATCCTTGGTGTCCCCGAAGGCTACGTCTCGCTGTTCGAATACAATGTGAATCGTGCTGATGGGAATCGCATTTATCCATTTATCATAAAAGGCGGTCAGAAACAAACATTTAAGACAATTTCTAAAAAAGATTGGAACACTCAGTTTGGATATGATGGAGAAGTTATTACAGGTTCTTATAACCTGTCAGCTTCAATCTCAAGAGAAGTCTTATTATCCACATCTCCAAAGTTTAGAGCTCTGAAATCATCTTTGAATCATTATGTTTTTTGGTCTCAAAGTTTTGACTTATCGAACTTTCAAACTGGAGCTACGATGATTAACATTCCATCAATCTTCTATGGGTCATCAATCAAGAAGGGATCTGTTTCTCTGAGAATCTTTGATAGCGGAACAGTTGCTTTAGAAGCAAATGATGCAAATCGAAGAGGAGAGCTGGTTTACGATGGAAGTGTGATAGGAAACATTCTTTATGATGAAGGAATCATCTTGCTGAATGATCAGGCACCTTATGCAACAATCGGCGGAGTTCAAACAGCTTGGACCCACTTTGGATATGGAATTGGAGATAATGAACCCATCTTCACAACTGATAGATCTTACTCTCTCAATTTCCAAGGCGTCTCACAAGTTCA
>Ga0181564_10001895_pt1 | contig 18573 bp, 13 predicted proteins | sample 011ome_24_FD_134512 | JGI IMG/M metagenome (GOLD analysis project Ga0181564, IMG submission 134512) | Coastal salt marsh microbial communities from the Groves Creek Marsh, Skidaway Island, Georgia - 011513CT metaG (megahit assembly) | ecosystem: Environmental > Aquatic > Marine > Intertidal...
GAAATGGTAGAAACATGTAAAGTAAATCATGGAGTAACTTTTGAACTTGCCAAAAAAACTGAAGTAAACGGAGAAAATGCGAATGCTCTCTATAACTATCTCAAATCGCAACAAACCATTGCAGGTGACAACGAAATTAGATGGAATTTTGAAAAATTCTTGATTGATAAAAATGGAAAGGTAATAGCAAGATTTTCACCGCAAACAACACCGGAGGAGTTAACTACTGAAATAGAAAAGTTGTTGTAATCGTTACTTGTGGGAGGCTCTTTTCAACCTGTCGTTTATCGAATCTCCTAAACCTTTTTCTTGAATGAATTCGGCTATAATCACATCAAGGTTTGATTCATCCAATTCTTGTAGATACTCATACAAGTTGTGAGCAGCCTCTTCTAAATCTGAGTTTTCCGTCAAAAATTTTTGCAAAACTACATTTTCTTGTGATGGAAGAGGATGAAAAGAGAGTAAACCGATTTTTCGACCTCTATTTTTATGAACTTCTTGTTCTATGTTTTCTGTCACAATTAACTCAGTGCGAGGAGAATAGTGCTTGTCCAACATTCCGGGGGCTACTGGCGCTTTATTTTCCGTGTTGGCTATTTCAATTGTCCCAGTAATCTCCTCAATTTTTTCTTTGGCCAATGCACCCAATCGATATATTACTGGATTTCCTTCCCGAAACCCCACAATGGTAGATTCTATACCACTTTGGCATTCACCCCCATCGAGAATAAAAGAGAGTTTGTTTTCAAAATATTCGAAAACTCTTTCTGGATTGGTTGGACTAATACGTTTAAATGGATTGGCACTTGGAGCTGCTAAAGGAAAGTCGAGCGATTTTAGGAGCTCGAGAGTCAAAGGATGATTTGGCATTCTTATTCCTACAGTAGGTTTGTTGGCTGTAATTAGATCAGAAATATCTTGTTGTTTTTCCAATATCAAAGTTAGAGGCCCTGGCCAAAATTTTCGGGCCAACTGATAGGCCACTTCCGGAATATTAACTGCAATTTCATTAAGTTGATCAAAGGAATGAATATGAACAATTAAAGGGTTGTTCAAAGGTCTTTGTTTTAATTCAAAAATAGACCTGATTGCAGATTCATTGTATATATTAGCCGCCAACCCATAGACAGTCTCTGTGGGAATAGCCACAGCTTGTCCAAGTTTTAAAAAATGTGCCGCTTGACCGATGCCGTCTGAAATGTTTGTAATCATACCTAAAAAGTAATTCTTACGCAAAATACTGAATTATATACAAATATACTGGAATTGCGATGGTAATATTAAAAGGAAATGTAAAAGGCAATGACTTGTACTTAATAAAAAAGAAAACAGATGAAAAAATAACTTTGTTAGAAGACCTAAATAAACTTCCATTAATTCTGAGAGAAGAAGGTTCTGCCACACGAATGACTTCCGAAAACTTTATAAACAAAAACGAGATTACTCCTATTCAAACCCTTGTACTTACCTCTAATGAAGCTGTAAAACAGAGAGTTTTGGCTGGATTGGGATATTCACTTATGCCAATAATTGGCTTAAAAAGTGAGCTGAGCAATGACGAACTCGAGATTATACCCTTTGATGGATTACCCATTAATACACAGTGGAACTTAATTTGGCAAAAAGAAAAACAGCTCAGTCCTATTGCATCAAAATTTGTGGAATACCTCAAAGAAAACAAAGCTGAAATAATCAAAAAGAATTTTGAGTGGTATGAAAATTACACTCCTTAGTGTTTGTTTACAATAATTCAAACTCAAATCTTGGACTTCCTTTAAGTCCAGTAGTGCTATAAAAATCTATCATGCGCATTTTGTAATACAAGCCACTTTTGGATTGTAAGATATAATTCATTCCAGGAACAACGACATAGGTTGCTTCATCAAAATCGTATTGTTTCCACTCAAAACCAATGACATTAGCTGAGTCATTAAGAGGATAAGTGCCAATATCTGCACTACTTATCTCACTAAACTCTTTGTCAAAAACTTTTACTCCTTTGCATTCGTTGTGATTAATCAAAATTCCATTTACAGAATAACTCAATTGTGGAGATAGGTCATAAAACGTAGCCAGATACTGAGTAAAAACGAAATCCCACTTCGATTTATCGGGTTCTACTTCTACCAGCTGTCCTCCATTGTCGAAAGAAAAGGCTGTGTAGTGCTTATTCTGATTTTTTGGAATTGTCATGGTTTGAAAATCAGTACCATTCATATTGGCAAATTGAATAACAAATTCAGTAGACGAAACCGAAATGATTTTTAATTTTTTCACTCCTCTGGCTACTAAGTTTGGTTTTTCACCTCTATCCACCACAAACACCTCGTTTGTAGGAACTCCACCCGATATCCAATCTTTCAAGGCCAACGAATCTTCATTTCCAGATGCATCATCCCATTTAAAATTAAGAGACATCGCACTTAAATCGGTTACATTGGCAAAATCAGTCTCACCAGTTTTAGCAACTGTTACTTTACTTGCCGTATTTGTTATAATATGAATGCCTCCTGGAGCGGATTCAAATGCAAGATCCCATGAAGATCTCTCCACGGTTCGAACAACCTCATTTTTTTCTATGTCGTAATATATTTGCTTAGAGTAATCAGAATTGTCATTGATGTCAATCCCGCCCAACTGAACTCCTCCTCGATCAAAAGGAGCGATAGGTTCTTCTTCTTTTAAACAAGAAGTTAACAAAATCAAACCAACCAAATAGAATAAATACCTCATTGCTTAAAGTTAAAAATTAAATACCAATTTGGTAAAATAAGTTCTACCCCATGCTACCGGAATGTTTCCTCCACCACCACTATGAACTCCTCCAGTAAATTGACCTGACACTATATTGCCCACGTCAAATAAGTTTTTGGCTCCTACAGTCAGATTCATTTTCTTTTTGAAAAAATACCGAATCACCGATACGTCCATCATGCTATAGTCGTCTATTTCAAATTGAGACACCCCATTGAGTTCATCGTCAAAATATCCCAATACTTTTCCTGTGTATTTGTAAAACAAATTAAAGGTGGTATTCCAAGATTCTACCTCGTATCCAAAACTTGCCATAATTTCTGGCGTATAAGAAAACTTATCTATTGCAGGATTATTCGCAGATTCTAAGTTGTACCTTCCCACCCAAGAAAAACCAAAATCGGTGCGGTAGGTTTTGTACTTGAAACCAGAGTTAAAATTCAACCCTTGGCTGTAAAACTTGCCAATGTTTCTGTATGTGTAGAGTTGTTCCTCTTGGTCTTGAAGAACTAAACTTATTTGGTTTATCACAGAATTGTAAAATCCACTCAACCCAAAATTGTACACACCTCTTTTGATTCCTCGTTTGTACACAAACTGCAACATCAAGTTATCCGAACTTTCTGCCTGCAAATTTTGGTTTCCTAAAATATTGTGGTTTAAATCTACAAACAAGAAGTGCAATTCTTTCAAGGAAGGAGCTCTAAATCCTCGTCCCCATGAGACTCTTGAGGTCAAATGTCGAGTTACTTGATACTTCACATTCAAAGAGGGAATTAATGGAGTTTCGTAAGATGTGTTGTAGCTATATCTCAATCCAGGACGAATAACAAGTTTAGAAGTTGGACGATACTCCATACTTCCAAATACTGCATAGTCTCCAATTTGTTTTTGCCCTTCGGCTATTCTTGCTCCTCTGTTAGACTCCACGTTGATATCGTACCCCACTTGGTAGTTTATTTTTGCGCTGTCTTTAGAATAAGAGTAGGTTCCTCTCGAAAAAATTAAATCAAACATGGAAGTATCGCTCGATGCAGGATCATCGATTAACGTATATTCTATGTTTACTAGATCTTTCAAGTATTTGGCTTTTGTTCGCTGGTAATAATTGTATCCGCCTAACACAGATAGCTCCTGCCCTTTCTTAATTTTGTAAGTGAAGTTTAAGGCATTGGACAATCTGTGGGTGGTAAAATAATCGTCAAATGCAGTTTCTTTGTAGGGCGATCTGGGTGCGCCTCTGGCTACTAAATTCTCTTCAAATACATCTGTAGTGAATTGGTAGATGAGTTTTTTGAAAGTATTTGAATATTTAAAAGAACCAAATATCTGCTCTTTTGGTCTCCATTGTTGCACACGGGAAGTATCCTCAAAGGAAAATCCATCAAAAAAGTTCCTTCCTGCAGAAAGTGTAAAGGCATGTGATTTCTTGGCAAAATCCACACTTCCATTAAAGTTGTATTGCCCCACAGTTTCATAATACCCTTCTGTCCTTGCACCAAATCGCTTTTTATTCTTTTTGGTAATCAGGTTAATTGTTCCTGCCAAGGCATTTGTTCCATAATTCACTGACAATGGCCCTTCTACAATTTCAACTCGCTCAATATTGTTTAGGTTAATCTGAGACAAATCAACATTTCCGTTCATTCTTCCCACTACGGGAACTCCATCAATCAAAATTTTTACATTCTCACCCGATAACCCTTGAATACTCATGGAAGAACCCAACACATTGTCTTGCGAAACACGAATATTCATTTCTTGTTCCATAAGTTCTTGCAAATTCACCGCCCCTTGTGCCTCTATTCGTTTAGAGTCTATCACTTTTACTTTGTGAACGGAATTGTCCATAGAACTTTCTGAGTATTGCCCAGTTACCACAAAGGTTGTTAATTCCAAATTGTCGCGATACATCATGATTCTGGTTTCATCCGGGTTTAGCGAAGTAAACTTAGTTTGAAAACCAATATGTCTTAATTTCAGTCTGATACTTTCCCAGTTCTTGTGTAGCAGAATCTCTCCATTCCCTGAGGAAATAGTCTGTTTCGAGAGTTTCTCTCCGTTCAGGGAGTAATTAATTTCACAACTTACAAAAGGTAATGCTTCATTTTGTTCATCCACAACAAATACAGAATACATCTGGGTAAAGCCAGAAGCGGACAAAACTAAAAACATCAATATGTGAATGAAATGCTTCATGATAAAAAGGGCGAGAAATTATCCTCGCCCATTTATAGTTTTATTGTTTTACTACTCTTTTTGTAATTGATTTATTTCCTGCCACTATTTGCAACAAATATACTCCCTCATTCAAATCTGAAATATCCGTGTTTATTTGGTTTACTCCCGTGCTCATGAAATTAGTTGAAATAGACTTTACTTGACGTCCGTTCATATCCATCAGTCTTATCTGAGTGGGAATGTTTGCGTTTTCTAATTCGAAGTTAATAGTCAAGAAGGAGTTTGCAGGATTTGGAAATACACCTACATTAAGTACGGGTGAATTTTCTTCTAAACTTACAGTTGAAAACAACTCTTTTGTGAAATACATTTTCCCAGTTCCAGCTCCTGTAGTTCCTGTAAATACTAATTGATATACATCTCCATTGTAATCTTTCATGATAAATGAAAGAGAATCCGTAATATCCCAACTGAAAGTACCCATGTTAAAACTCTTCCAGTCGTAACCAATAATGTTAATCGTACTATCGTAAGTATGCGTATTCCAGTTCGCTTTTGCATCCGAAATGACTGTATTATTCACTTGTGCAATTGCCAAACCATGGTTGGTTAAAGCACCTGTTACATTGTAAAACCCTGGACCTGCTTGGTCAGTATATTTTCTGAAAACCAATTCCCATTCTGTTTTTAATGGCTCCGAATCATATACAGAATCGTTTTCTATGTCATAATAGAAATGTCTTTTTGTGCTGTAACTTGTTCTGTTCAATGTTTTGGTGAACATATTAGATCCATCTAAATCAGCCACAGTAAAAGTAAGCTGCCCACTAGTTTTGAATTCTTTGATCCAAATTTTCTTAAAAACCCCTGAAGTTAATTTAATTGCGTAGACTTTAAATCCTACTAAATTTCCAAGACCTTGGTATTTACCCCATCCATAGTTAGGATGACCTGTTGATTGAGAAGTAAATGCATCAGTTTCCCAAGTATCGTAACCATCTCTTAAGATAGTCAAAGTGGAAGTATCCAATGTAGAAGTTGCAAAATTGGTCGTGTCCGAACTTGCTGCTTCATACAATTCTACATCAAATCCACTGTTCACTCTTATCGAAGCTGAAAAAAGACTTGAGAAAAACTGTAGATCCCAATCAGTAGCACTTGCCACAGTCTTGTTTCCTGTTGACAATTGATAAAATACCTGATTTGAGTATCCCGCTCCCATTGTTACTGAGTCCGACACCAATTGGGCCGTACCTGAAATAGTCGAGATAGCCAAAGCCGAAATAAGTACTAGTTGTTTTAACATGTTGTTAGTTGTTTTGTTAGTTGTTTGACAAAATTATTAGTTTGGTTTGTTATAAAATATGACTCCTGTCATAAGTTAAAATGATTCTAAATAAGAACCTCGTAATTACACCACAAAGGAAAATCTTTCCAATCTCCTAAACCATGACTCCCGTCATAAAGCCTAATTTTCTCTAAATTTCCGCACTTTATTTGTAAAGTACCACGAAGAAGAGATAACTTTACGTACTTACAAATTGCAACAACAGTGAGCATGAATAGAATAAAAGAATTATTTGGAATTAGTTATCCTCTCATCCAGGCGGGCATGATTTGGTGTAGCGGATGGGAACTTGCCTCAGCAGTTAGCAATGCAGGCGGATTGGGAATTATAGGGTCTGGATCTATGTATCCCGATGTACTGAGAGATCAAATTAAAAAATGCAAAGCAGCAACCGACAAACCATATGCTGTAAATCTCCCTATGCTTTATCCAGATATAGACAAACACATTCAAACGATTATAGAGCTAAAAGTTCCAATCGTGTTTACTTCTGCTGGAAACCCTAAAACCTGGACAAAACATCTTCAAGAACAAGGAATTATTGTTGTTCATGTGGTTTCTAGTGTTAAGTTTGCCTTGAAAGCCCAGGAAGCAGGTGTAGATGCTATTGTGGCAGAGGGATTTGAGGCTGGTGGGCACAACGGAAGAGATGAAACAACTACCTTTTGTTTAATTCCGATGGTAAAAGAAAAAATATCTATTCCTTTGATTGCTGCTGGTGGTATTGGAACGGGTAGAGGAATGTTAGCCGCAATAACCCTGGGAGCTGATGCGGTACAAATAGGAAGTAGATTTGTAGCAACTCCGGAATCTTCTGCTCATCAAGCCTTTAAGCAAACTGTAGTAGAGGCAAAAGAAGGCGACACTCAATTAACCCTAAAAGAACTGACACCTGTGAGGCTCGTAAAAAATGAATTTTACAAAAAAGTTGCTCAAGCGTATCAGAATAATGCGTCAACTGAAGAATTGGAAAATTTACTAGGCAAAGGAAGGGCAAAGAAAGGTATGTTTGAGGGAGATTTAATTGAGGGCGAATTAGAAATTGGACAAATATCAGGATTGATTCATGACATAAAACCTGCGGCTGAAATTGTACGAGAAATAATCCAAGAATTCCAAGAAGCTCAACAAACAATAAGTTCATTTTCTGTGTAAGAGCTATGAAAAAGAAAATTTTAGGTAGAAAAGATGTGCTTGATTTTCCTCGACTGAAATTAGAGGAAATTGATGTGAAATTAGACACAGGTGCGTATTCCTCTTCCATTCACTGCAGAGACATTAAAGTCGTTACTAGAAATGGAAAAGAAGCGATTTCATTTGTTTTACTGGATCCTTCCCATCCAAAATACCACGGAAAAAAATTCACTTCTACCACCTTTAAAGAAAAAATGGTAAAAAGTTCGAATGGTATCTCTGAAAAAAGATATGTTATTAACTCAGACGTTATAATTTTTGATGAAAAATACAAAATAGAATTATCCTTGACAGAAAGAGGCGAAATGCGATTTCCTATTCTGATCGGAAGAAAGTTATTGATGGGTAATTTTCTAGTTGATACAGCAAAAACAGATTTATCTTTCAAGAATAAAGTAAAAAAAGAAGAGTAGAATTGACAGATAATTCCTATATTCATTCAAACCAATTAATTTACGATTATGTTTAAACACTTCAAAACAGGAATGCTCATTGTTACAACAGCCTCCACCCTACTTTTTTCGGGTAATGCTGTGAGCCAAGCTTATCAAATAGAATCTCATAACGTTAGTTTTGGCTATGGATTCGGAAATTTTGGTAATGCCGTACTAAATACCTACGAATCCAATGCAAACTATAGCTACTCCTCTACCGGACCTTTGTTTCTTAAATACGAATATGGGATTTCAGAGAAATTTGGAATTGGCCTGAACTTTTCTTACCTAACCGGAGTCGCTGGATTTAATTCAGAATTAAATGGAACAACCTATTACAATGAGATTTCAAGAACGGGTTACAACATTATGCTTCGATTTAATTGGCATTTTGGAGAAAATGATTTTGTGGATCCCTATTTTGGAATTGCAGCTGGTTTCAGAAATAACAATTGGGAAAGTGATTTTGGAGATCCTGACCTCGAAGATTTAAAAATTGAAACGATTTTCCCTCTTGGATTGGAAGCTACATTTGGAGCAAGATTCTTTATTACCGATTATCTTGGCGCCTACATTGAAGTAGGATTGGCCCGTGCAATTGCCCAAGTAGGAATCACTACCACTTTTTAATCCAACGTTTAAGAATAAAAAAAGCCCTCCATTTGAGGGCTTTTTTTTATTCTTCTATTTCTATTTTAATCCACATTTTTTCAAAATTCAATTGAAAGGCTCCAATAAATGAATATTTTTTAAAACTACTAGGAGGAATTACACTCAAAAATGTAGATTCATCTTCTCTGTGATACAGATAATAAACCTCTCCTATTATTGGTTCGAAATTGTATTCGGTATTGTATATGAGTTCATTCCACTTGTACTCCTCCATCATTTGTTCGTACTCGGCTTGTAATTCGTTGAATTTTTGTTTGAGCATATGATTCACCTTCGAGATACCTACATTCTTCCAAGTTTTTACATTGGTGGTAGAAATACTTGGCGCACCCACATTTGTCCCATATTCTTTGATTGCAGCATCATAACGCCCCGTTTTTTTATCAAAAACTACTTGGTCGGGTTTCTTATCTTCGTTTTGTTTTGTCATTTCTCTATTTTGTTAGACAAAAATACCTTTTTCTTTTTTATTATTCCACTATCTTCCGTTCAATAATGGATGATTTTTTCTTCTTACTTTTATCAATTAATAATCGACCAAAAAAAATGAACATAATTATTATTACTGGAGGAAGCAAGGGACTTGGAAAAGCGCTTGTGGAAAAATATATGGAACAAGGATATGAAGTATATTCTTTAGCCAGAACTCCTCAAAAAGAAACCAACTCTTTTTTTTCTATTGAAATAGACTTAAGCAATTTGACGAAAACAATTCCTGTTTTTAGAAATTTATTAGAGAATTGTATCAAGAAGAATCCAAATTCAATAACTTTAATAAACAACGCTGGAACACTTGGAAAAATTGACACATTAGCAAAAATCCCTCTCGAGAATATTGAATCATCTGTAACATTAAATTACACGAGTCCACTTGTTTTGTGCTCTCTCTTTGTCAGTATTCTTTCCGGATTCAAGGGAACAAAAAAAATAAGAAACATTTCTTCTGGAGCGGCAAATGGAAGCTACCATGGGTGGTCAGTTTATTGCAGTACAAAATCAGCTTTGGATAGTTTTTCAAAAACCCTGGCAGTGGAAGAACATTCTTCCACATCGCCTGTTCATGTGCTTTCTATTTATCCCGGAATAATTGATACAGGAATGCAAGAACAAATTCGAACTAGTACTGAATCAGAATTTAGTGAGGTACAACGATTCAAAAACCTGAAGAAAAACAATGAACTATCCTCTCCACAAGAAATAGCCGAATCTATTTACCTGATTGATACCAACAATCAGATAGAGAGTGGAGAAATTGTAGATGTGAGGAATTTTTAGCATAAAAAAGAGCGATTCACTATCGTCAATCACTCTTTACTTTCCAACTCCTTACAAGTCGTTTATTTTATTCTTTTGTCAGTTTGTCCTGTCAATCCATACAAGTTGTTCAGTATTCTCTTCATTGATTCCGAACTATCGTCTTTGTACCTTGCCTCAATCATTGGTAATACCTCCGTGATGTAGGCATCTCTTTCTGCCTTTGCTTTGTCGTACTTAGCAGTTTCTGTGTAATCAATCTTATTCATTTCTTCATTCATGATTACTATTTTGTTGTAATGCACGATAGCCATATCACTTTTCAATTCTTCCATTTCTGGCTTCAGAGCCAAAGCTTTTTTGTATGCAACTATTGCCGCATCAAACAACTCCATGTTCGAATAGATGATAGCAGCTGCGTATTGTAACTGAAAGTTGCTTGGGTTATTCTTCAATGCATCCTCCAAAGAGGCTTTTGCTTTGTCGTATTCTTTGTTGTCAGCAAAAATTTGTGCTTCGTTCAAAATTACAGCCGGATCTCCTTTAAATTTCGATTTTGCTTCCAAAATAGTAGTGTTTGCCTTTTCTGTTGCTCCCATTTTCTTATACACATCAGAAAGTTTTAGGTAGACATCTGCACCCCCATAACCATGCTTTATACATTTCTTGTAGTTCAATTCTGCGGCTTCGTAATTTTCAATCAATACAGCAGACATTCCTGCGTTGTATGCACCTATTGTATCTACCAACCCAATAATGTCTCCATAAACTTGTGAAGCAGTAAAATTATCAAAAGCTTTCTTGTAATTTTGATTATTATACGCTTCAATTCCTCCATTAAGACTTGCATTATACATAGGACCTGCAATATTTCTTAAGTCATTTTGATAGTATCCTTTTTTGTCATACTCTTTTGTTTTTTGCAAAGCATGTACTATTTCGGCCGACACATCCATCGACTCCTTAATTTTCATGGCTTCCTCTGTTTTCATCCCAGCTATCCCTGCATATATTGCAGCTTTCCAGCTCCAAGTCTTAGCCTGTGTTCTTGTGTCCTCATTTTTTATTGCCTTATCTATATATGGTTTCGCTTTTATAAATTGATTTTTCTTCGCACACATTATGGCTGAAGTCACATTTTTCTTTTGTGAGAAACCTGCGAAAGCCGATCCCAGTATCATTGATACAATTACTAAGTTTTTTTTCATGGTTGTTTTATATTATTAGTATTTAAGATGCTGTTTTAATAAAATTTCATAAATCTCCAGTCAAGAATATTGCCAAATTCGATTAAAATTCTTTCTTAAGATTATTTTAACAGTTCTTATACTCAACAAATATAGTAATGTTGTAAATTACATACAAGAATTGAATCCCTCAAAAAAAAGGACCTGCTTTTTAAAACAAGTCCATTTGATATATTTAGTTGGTAGTTTCTTACTCTTCCGAATCATCAATCACAGGAGAATCGTCACCTTCTAGTTTCGTTCCTGACAAGTCCACAACTTCGTCTGCCTCTTCTTCGTTTTCACCTCCACCTACTATTTTTGCTACAGCCGCTATCGTATCATTGCCTTTCAAATTAATGAGTCTCACTCCTTGTGTGGCTCTCCCCATTACTCTAAGTCCTGATATCTTCAGTCGAATCACAATTCCAGATTTATTAATAATCATCAAGTCATCTTCATCTACCACGTTTTTGATAGAAATCAACTGACCAGTTTTCTCACTAATATTGATTGTCTTCACTCCTTTCCCCCCTCTTTTTGTAATTCTGTAATCGGAAATTACCGAACGTTTTCCATATCCATTTTCAGAAACTACCATAACATTTGCTGTTTCATTCTCTACGCAAATCATTCCCACTACTTCATCTTTCTTTTCATCAGTGAGCCTAATTCCTCGAACTCCAGAAGCTGTTCTTCCCATCGAACGAACATCTTGTTCGTTGAATCGAATCGCTTTTCCAGACTTAAGGGCCATCATTATTTCATTGGTACCATTGGTAATTTTTGCTTCTAGTAACTGATCATCTTCTCGAATGGTTATGGCATTTATTCCGTTGGTTCTTGGTCTGGAGTATGATTCCAGTGTTGTTTTCTTTATCACACCTTTTTTAGTACACATGATGATGAAGTTGTTTTTAATATACTCTTCATCTTTCAAATCTTGTGTATTTATATACGCCATCACCTTGTCATCTTGCTCGATATTTATCAGGTTTTGAATAGCTCTTCCTTTCGATGTTTTGCCTCCTTCTGGAATTTCAAACACCCTCATCCAAAAACATTTTCCTTTTTCAGTAAAGACTAACAGGTAGTTATGGTTCGTTGCCACAAACAACTCTTGAATAAAATCTTTGTCTCTTGTTTGACTTCCTTTCGATCCAACTCCTCCTCTGTTTTGGACTCTATATTCGGACAAAGACGTTCGTTTAATATAACCTGCATGCGAAATTGTAACGACTACCTCATTATCTGGTATCAAGTCTTCAATTCTCATTTCGTTGGCAGAATATTCAATTACAGATCTACGATCATCTCCGTATTTACTCTTTATCTCAAGTAGTTCTTCCTTGATAATGGACATTCTTCTGTCTTCATTTTCAAGAATTTCTTTTAAGTCTGCAATGGTTTTCATCAACTCCTCGAACTCCGCTCTCAATTTATCTTGCTCAAGTCCAGTGAGCTGTCTCAACCTCATTTCTACAATTGCTCGAGATTGTATTTCAGAAAGGTTGAATCTTTCAATTAATTTGTCTCTTGCTTCGTCTGGACTTTTTGAAGCTCTAATAAGTTTTATAACCTCATCAATATTGTCGGATGCAATAATTAATCCTTCCAATATATGAGCTCTTTCTTCTGCCTTTCTTAATTCAAATTTTGTTCTTCTGATGATTACTTCATGTCTGTGCTCAACAAAATAATGAATCAATTGCTTGAGGTTCAACAATTCTGGTCTACCGTCTACAAGGCAAATATTATTTACTGAAAATGAAGTCTGTAAGGCAGTGTATTTGAATAACTTATTTAAGACAACGTTTGGAATTGCGTCTTTTTTCAATTCATAAACAACACGCATCCCATTTCTATCTGATTCATCCCTGATATCTGAGATACCCGTGATTTTTTCGTCATTAACTAAGTCAGCAGTTTTCTTAATCATGTCTCCCTTGTTCACTTGATAAGGGATTTCAGTTACTATAATAGCTTCTCTACCTTCTCTAATTTCTTCTATCGATGCCTTTGCTCGCATCACAATCCTTCCTCTTCCTGTTTCAAAAGCTTGTTTTACACCTTCATAACCGTAGATAATTCCTCCAGTCGGAAAATCTGGTGCTTTGATATGTTCCATTAATTCAGAGACTTCCATTTCTCTGTTATCTATGTATGCGATGGTTGCATCAATAGTCTCCGACAAGTTATGAGGCGCCATATTGGTTGCCATTCCTACTGCAATTCCACTTCCTCCGTTTACCAATAACCCAGGTATTTTTGTTGGAAGAACAGTTGGCTCCATCAATGAATCGTCAAAGTTTGGTGAAAAATCTACCGTTTCTTTGTCAATATCATTCAGCATTTCTTCCGCAATCTTTCTCAGTCTTGCCTCGGTATACCTCATTGCGGCTGGATTATCTCCATCAATCGAACCAAAGTTTCCTTGACCATCTACGAGCGGATATCTCAAAGACCAATCTTGGGCCATACGCACCATGGTGTCATATACTGATGTATCTCCGTGTGGATGATATTTACCCAAAACTTCCCCTACAATTCTTGCAGACTTTTTATGCGCTTTTCCCGCAGTTACTCCTAAATCTAACATCCCGTAAAGAACTCTTCTGTGAACTGGCTTTAACCCATCTCTCACATCTGGTAGTGCTCTCGAAACAATTACAGACATTGAATAATCAATGTAAGCTGACTTCATTTCTTCGTCAATATTTATTTGTATAATTTTCCCTCCTGCCATTTAGACTTGAATTTTATTTATAATCGGTTTAACTTAGATTAAAGGAACAATTATGAATGTATCTTTAGGAAGTACATTCTAGCAGTTCTTTAACCTCTCGAAAGTACAATTTTGAAACCTTTTAACCTTAATAACAGAACCCCTAATTACTAACAAAAATATGTTGATAATGGAATTGGAATATTATTTGCTACAAAGAATAAAAAACTACTTTTATTAAAGGACAAAATCCTCAAAATATACAATTATTATGGAAGCAAACTTTTCACCGAGAGTCAATGATGTAATTTCTTTTTCGAGAGAAGAAGCATTAAGACTTGGTCACGATTATATAGGAGCAGAACATTTATTACTTGGCCTCATTAGAGAAGGCGAAGGATCTGCGATTAAAGCAATTAAACGCCTTGGTGTTGAATTGACAACATTAAGAAACGAAATTGAAAAAATTGCAAAACCTACCTCTGTAATGTCCGTATCCTTAGGAAACATTCCTTTATTAAAGCAAGCGGAGAAAATTCTCAAAATGATGTACTTGGAAGCCAAGGTGATGAGAAGTGAAAAAATTGGTACGGAGCATTTGTTGCTGTCAATTTTAAAAAATAATGACAATATTGCAGCAAAGGTATTGGAGAACAATGACATTGACTACGACATAATAAAACAACAATTTGAAGAAGACAAAGAGTTCGATACCGCAGAAGATATTCAAGCGAGTTTTCCCGATTCGGGTGATGGCTCGGGAGACGAGGAAAGTGGAGATTTTCCGGGAAGTGGAAGTTCTGCGAGCAGAAAATCTGGCTCGGCCTCCAAATCTAAAACTCCGGTGTTGGATAACTTTGGTAGAGATCTTACCAAATTTGCAGAAGAAGGAAAGTTAGATCCTGTAGTAGGTAGACAAGACGAAATTGAGAGAGTCTCTCAAATATTAAGCAGAAGAAAGAAAAATAATCCCATTCTTATTGGGGAGCCTGGAGTTGGTAAATCAGCAATTGCAGAAGGTCTGGCATTAAGAATTGTACAAAGAAAAGTGTCTAGAGTTCTTTTTGACAAACGAATTGTCTCTCTTGATTTAACATCTTTGGTTGCTGGAACCAAATATAGAGGACAATTTGAAGAAAGAATGAAGGCATTGATGAATGAATTGGAAAAATCTCCGGATGTTATTTTATTTATTGATGAAATCCATACGATTATTGGAGCTGGTGGTGCTTCGGGCTCGATGGATGCTTCTAATATGTTCAAACCTGCTTTGGCAAGAGGAGAAATACAAGTAATCGGAGCAACCACTTTAGACGAGTACAGACAGTACATCGAAAAAGATGGGGCATTAGAAAGAAGGTTCCAAAAAGTATTGGTTGAGCCTACTTCTGTAGAGGAAACTATTGAGATATTGAACAATATTAAAAATAGATACGAAGATCATCACTTAGTAACATACACCCCAGAGGCAATAGAGGCCTGTGTAAAGCTAACCGCACGGTACATGACAGATAGGTTTTTGCCAGACAAAGCTATTGATGCGATGGATGAAGTTGGTTCGAGAGTGCATATTACAAACATCAATGTGCCAAAAGCAATTATTGATGTAGAAAAAGCGATTGAAGAGGTGAAAGAAAAAAAGTCTTCTGTGGTGAAAAGACAGAAGTATGAGGAAGCAGCTCAATTAAGAGATGAAGAAAGACAATTACAAGAAAAACTTGAAATTGAGAAAAAGAAATGGGAGGAAGAAACAGAAAATGATCGAGAAATTGTAAATGAAGACAACGTGGCAGAAGTTGTTTCTATGATGACAGGGATTCCTGTTCAGCGAGTTGCTGAAAAGGAAACTGGTAGATTGAAAGAGATGGCTCAGAACTTGAAGGGAACGGTAATTGGTCAAGATGATGCGATAAAGAAGATTGTGAAAGCTATTCAAAGAAACCGAGCAGGGCTTAAAGATCCAAACAAACCAATTGGTTCGTTTATCTTTTTGGGTCCAACTGGTGTGGGCAAAACACAATTAGCAAAAGAATTAGCGAAGTATCTTTTCGATACTGAGGAATCCTTAATCAGAATAGACATGAGTGAATACATGGAGAAATTCTCTGTGTCGCGATTGGTTGGAGCGCCTCCAGGATACGTTGGATATGAAGAAGGTGGTCAACTTACAGAGAAAGTAAGACGAAAGCCCTACTCTATTATTTTGCTCGATGAAATAGAAAAAGCACATCCAGATGTTTTCAATTTATTACTGCAAGCTCTTGACGATGGTCAATTGACTGATAGTTTAGGTAGAAAAATTGATTTCCGTAATACCGTAATCATCATGACTTCAAATATTGGAGCCCGACAACTGCAAGATTTTGGAACGGGAGTTGGATTTGGAACAAAAGCAAAGCAAGATAGTATCGACAAAGACACGCAGGCAGTAATACAATCTGCACTGAAAAAAGCCTTTGCTCCTGAATTTCTAAACAGAATTGATGACTTGATTCTCTTTAATTCATTGAGCAAGGAACATATTCACGAAATCATTGATATTGAATTGTCAAAACTATACAAAAGAATTGATGAGTTAGGATTTAACATCGAATTGACTGACAAAGCCAAAGATTTCATAGCGGTCAAAGGCTACGACTCCAAATACGGAGCAAGACCATTGAAGCGTTCTATTCAAAAGTATTTGGAAGATCCATTGGCCGAGCAAATTATCCAGCACGAAATTGGTGATGGAGATAAACTTGTAGTCGATTATGATTCTAAAAAAGAAGAAATCGTGATCAAGCCAAAAAAAGGAAGAAAAAAGAAGTCTGCTGAAGAGTAAACTTCTATTAATACTTATATTTGAAGCTCATTCAGAATCTACTGAATGAGCTTTTTTTGTGATTATTCTAGTACATACAATTAACTAAAACGTGAAAGTCTGCATTGCCGAAAAACCAAGTGTTGCCAGAGAAATTGCTGCCATTTTAGGGGCTGATTCTAAAAAGAATGGCTACTACGAAGGCAATGGCTATGCGGTAACTTATACTTTTGGACATTTGTGCACGCTTCTTGAACCGAGTGATTATTTTCCACAATGGAAAAGCTGGGATTTGAACCTACTCCCGATGCTCCCCGAACGGTTTGATACGAAAGTTAACTCGAACGAAGGAGTTAGAAAACAATTTGATGTTATTAAATCTTTATTAGACAAAGCATCAGTTGTGATAAATTGCGGGGATGCCGGAACCGAGGGAGAACTTATTCAAAGGTGGGTTATAAATCAGTGCGAATACAAAGGTGAAGTTCAGCGATTATGGATTTCATCCCTAACCGAAGAAGCTATAAAAGAAGGATTTAACAACCTGAAACCTGCTTCTAATTACGATAATTTATACTACGCTGGTTTTTCTCGAGCTATTGGAGATTGGTTATTAGGGCTTAACGCAACTCGATTGTTTACAGTAAAATACGGGGGCTACAAACAGGTGCTTTCCTTAGGAAGAGTGCAAACTCCTACTCTAGCCATGTTGGTGAATCGATTTAAAGAAATTCGAGATTTTAAACCACAGCCATATTGGGAATTACAAACTACGTATCGCGAAACTTTGTTTCATTACGAAGAAGGTAGATTCGAAAAACAAGAAGATGGGCAACAATTGGCTGATAAAGTCAAAGTGTCCGATTTTGAAATTGTTTCTGTAACCAAAAAGAAAGGAAAGGAATATGCTCCTAAATTGTTTGATTTAACGGGATTGCAAGTTTATTGCAATACCAAATTTGGCTTTTCGGCAGACGAAACACTCAAAACGGTTCAGAAACTCTACGAAATGAAAGTGGTAACTTACCCAAGAGTTGATACTACTTTTTTACCAAACGATGTGTATCCCAAAGTATCAGGAATACTGTCAAAATTGACTAATTACGGTTCTTTGACTGCTCCGCTTCTTAAAGATAAAATCAGAAAATCTAAAAAGGTTTTTGACGATAAAAAAGTAACAGATCACCATGCAATCATTCCCACAGGAATTCAAAACCACTTGCAGCACAATCAGCAGAAGGTGTACAACATTATTGTCAGGAGATTTTTAGGTGTTTTTTATCCCGATTCGGAAGTATCTAACTCCGCTGTGATGGGGAAAGCAGCTGATGTTCCTTTTAAAACCACTGGGAAACAAATTCTTACCAAGGGTTGGCGAGTTGTATTTGAAACCGAAACAAGTAAAACCAAAGAAGAAGCCGTTTTACCTAATTTTGTAAAAGGAGAAAATGGACCACACGAACCGTCTTTTATAGAAAAAGAAACCAAACCTCCCAGAAACTTCACCGAAGCAAGTTTGTTGAGAGCAATGGAAACCGCTGGAAAACAAGTGGAAGATGACGAAATGCGGGAATTGATGAAAGAAAACGGAATTGGAAGACCTTCTACACGAGCGAATATTATTGAGACTTTGTTTCGAAGAAAATATATTGAACGAAACAAAAAACAAGTTCTCCCCACCGAAACGGGAATTGCTTTGATTGAATTGATAGACAATGAGTTGTTAAAATCGGCAGAGCTTACTGGAAGATGGGAAAAAAGGTTGAAAGAAATAGAACGTGGGGAGTTTCAAGCTGGAAAGTTCATACACAACATGAAAAAAATGGTGTATGAATTGGTGCAAGAAGTAAAAGCAGACACAACTATAAAGCGAATAACCTCGAATATTCCTAAAACTACACCTAAAACAGTTTCTGCACCTGGAAGCAAAAAAGCGACAGCAAAAGTAAAAAAACAACTCGTAGGAAAAACATGTCCAA
>Ga0181564_10001909_pt1 | contig 18520 bp, 18 predicted proteins | sample 011ome_24_FD_134512 | JGI IMG/M metagenome (GOLD analysis project Ga0181564, IMG submission 134512) | Coastal salt marsh microbial communities from the Groves Creek Marsh, Skidaway Island, Georgia - 011513CT metaG (megahit assembly) | ecosystem: Environmental > Aquatic > Marine > Intertidal...
CGGTGTGTCTACCTCCCGACTACTGGATAATGTATTCTCAGAATCACTCAGACGTGTATTTTTTGGAAGTATAATACCCAGAACTACCAATGAACCAACAAATCGAATAACAGAATAACCGACTAATGACCAAATAGCTATTTCTAGCCCGTAGCCAAATGAAAGAGGGAGAACTAATGCACCAAAGGCTACAATAGAAGTACTCATTTCATACCAAGCTGCCCCTTTTTGTCGGTCCGATGCTAGCAAAATATTGGTTGTCGGCCAAGTGGGTATTTCCAATACGCTGACCACAGCCATTAAGGGTAAAAACTGCTGAAGTACTCTTACAGATTCCCCAGGCCATTGACTGAGTAAACTTGGTAGAAACAAGTTAAATCCTAAAATAGCCAAGCCTGCCAAAGTCCCGCTTATCAATAAAATAGCGACGGTCTGTAAAGCAAAACCTCTTCTAGCCGTACTTGCTATACGTTCAAAAAAATAAAATATGCTGTCCGGAAAGCCCAATACTGCAACATTCCGAGCTATTTCATGAATCATTAACACATACCCCATGATCGCGAAGTCCGTTTTTGAGAGTAGTCTTACCACAGCTATGGCTAAAGCTAAATCAATAACCGTGGTAATAATACGTGCAAAAACAATTACTCCTGTCTTTTCGGTAAGTGTAGCTGGTGATATATTGGATTTAGATGACACTATTCCCTATAATAATTTTAGCTAATGAACTATTCCGTTTATTTATTAATCACGCTCAAAAATAAACGGGATAATTCCCTGGTCTTTTGTTCAGCACTAAAGCTTTCAATTCGTTCGAAATGATCTTTTGGAGTACTTCGGTTAATAGAAACCGCCGCCCTTTGAGCTCTTAATGCATACACTTTATCTGCTATTTCTTTCGTTTGACTACTTTCGAATTGATAGCCTCTTTGAGTAGTCGTTAAAATTTCGTTCATCTCGTTGTTACTGCCAATCGAAATAATGGGAGGTGTTGCAGGTAAATAATCCCAGAATTTCGATGGAATAACCATATTTCGAATGGGATTTAAAAGTGATATAAGTCCATCAAATTCTTCAATAAAATCAGGGACTTTATCGTAGGGGATTGGTGATAATGACTCAAAATGATCCGTTAGTCCATGGTCACTTAATTTTTCTTGAGTTTGAACATCAAGCGTGCCTATATGATAAAGCCGAAGAGTATTAAAAAATGCAGGCTTGTTTCTTTTAAGTACTTTGAAGCTTTCAATCAATGGATCTATGGGGGAAGATGAACGAAATTTACCTAGGAACAATAGTTTAAATGGGTCACTATTTAAATCTGTATCTGAGTTATGAGTTAGCTCAAGGGTAGTTGAATGCTCAAGAATTTCACTAGATCCGTTGATCTGCCTTTGTACACTAGTCGATAAATACTCTTCTGATCGATTAATCAAATCATTATCAAAAGCATTATGAATAACATGCATCTTATCCGCATAATTAGCATATGATTTCTGATACATTTTCAAAGTTTCCCCTGCGGTAAAAACAATTGCCGCCGCTTCTTGAATTACTTTTTCTTCTAATCTCTTCTCAATTTTTTGAACCCAACTGGATTTCTTAGTTGATCGTATCGGGCACAAGGTGAAGGGATCACGGAAATCGGCAACAAACGGTATGCCTGTGCGCTTAGACAACGTACGAACCACACTAAGACCCGACCATGGATCAGCCGTTACCCAGATTAGGTCTGGTTGTTCTTGTATCAAAATTTGTTCCATATAATTAAGATGGAAAAGAAGCAGTGGATACCAGGTATCCAATGGTAAAAAACGTTCCACTTCATCAATAGCTCGCTGAATTGGGGCATGTACTTGATTACTATCGCGAGAAGTGTGTAATCCTTTCTCTATATCATTTTGGGCTATTGAATCATGCTCTCTCCCCCTCTGTCGAGTGTTGCTCTGCGAATCAACCACTCCTAAATCACTACCAGACCGATTAATTGTACGATCAAAAGGAGTCTTTAACCCAAATAAACCAACACCATCTAAAGCTGTTTTCTCTGATTCACTTAACCGCTGCCCTTTCGCCTCTAAGTGAATAACACGTACTTGCCAATCTAAATTTTTTAAATGTTTTGCAAACTTGTAGCTACGTAAAGCCCCTACTCTTTTCCGTGGAACAAAGTATGGACTTAACATTAGTACCTTCGGAGATTTCGGTTTATTTACGCTATTCTCCATACTTAGCTGATTGTGACAAAAGTCTTACTAGTTGGTTGCCCTGTTAAACGTATTCGAAATCTTTTGTGAATGTTGCTCATTGGTCATTCGGTGCCAACAATTTTCAGCAAAAGTATAGAATGGTTGTTTTTGATGATACCAGCCGAAATGTAAACAATATGGAGTGGTCATCAAATAATCTGTTTTTCCAGAAAACAAACTCAATATTGATATTAAAAAGCCTCGCATTCTCACTGACTTAAGTCCCCTAATTGAATAGGTGAAATCATCGCAATAGTACATACAGTTAACATACATGAATTCATCATCATGTTCTGTAAGGTCTTCTATATAATCTAACTGTGGACTATTATGACCTTGCAACCACGGATATATTGGAATATTTAACTTAGACATTGCCATCGCTAAACTCCATTCGCACGATTCCATAGTCCTTCCTTGTTCCATTTTTCTACTACGAAAGTGTGTTTCTTGCTTGCGGTCTAACATTTCAGTTGCCAACAAACAAACTTGTTTGGTGGTTTCGTAATCTTGGGCAAATATCATTCCAGATTGCACCCTACTTAGATAACTCAAACCAAAACGTTTTAGGGTCCGTTGCCTTCTACGCAAAAGTATATCTAGCAAAACTCGAGCGCCTTTGGGAGCACCAAAGTATATATCTGAGACTAAAGTACCAGTAATCGTAAAATCAAATGTTGAAAAGTTATTCCATAGGTTTTGAGGATCTTTGCACCAAACAATGTCACTATCAAGAAATATATTTTTTTTGTAAAAAAGGTAGTGATGAATATTGTGCTTAAAACCTACAATTGAAGCATGTTCTTCGGGAAGTTGATGGATAACATCAAACAGATAACTCAACTCTTTTTGTTCTAAAATCTCCTTGTGCTTAGCACTACAAGCTAAAGCAATAGGACGTGATTTGTCATGCCTTCTTAGAGTTGAAACAGACGCAATAGTATGCTTTAAATACTTAGGATGTCCATAACTGACATAGACATATCCTTCGTTTTGTTTATTTGAACTTGGAACAGACTGAAGCACGTGTTTCTTTTAAATATAGAACTTATCTATGGTTTCTCAAAAAAGCTAAGAATTTCTTTCAGCTCTCTTCCGAAGAGTAGACATTAGATAGTCAAAGCCTCGGCTTCGAATAATACGTTGAAATTGACGATTGTAAGATTCTGCAGTAAACACATCATCAATACTCATATCTTCAATCCTCCATTCACCTGAATTCTTGGACATGATGTAATGTACTGGGGTTCTAATATTGTCCCATTCTGCTAGTGTTTCAATGTACATTGAATCGGTTGTCCCATCAATTCTTTCATAGCTAACTGACGCTCTGTAGATATCCAAATTTGCTAAGGATTGATCTCGAATAATAGAGGAAAATAACTGCACAAACTCTGTCCTATCTTCTACTGAAATAGTATCGTAAGTCACTTCTAATGCAGTTTTTGCCATTTCAGTGAAATCAATTATTCCATTTACAATATCTTTTAATTCATCTCTTTGATTAGATGAATATTCTGAGCCTTCTGCGCCCAATAATTGCTTTATTTGAAAGTCCCGAGACTCCATTAACTCACGTACGTCTTCAGCAGCCTGAGAAGGCTGAGCTATTACCAAATTTGGAAAAAGAAAGACCAATAAGAAAAGTATATACCTATAATTTCGCATCTACATCACTCATTTTGTTGATAAATTGATAATCCAGTAGCTTTATTCAAGTTTGCTAAACTTATTATATAATCAAAGACTGTTTCTTTTTCTTCAATTCTAAGCTCTAACTCCTGCTTTAACGCGTCCACTACATCACGCACATCACCAATACCAAAATCATAGTCTAATTGTTCCATACGTAACCACTCCTTAGTAATTTTTAGCGCTTCAGTAGATCCTTCATATTTACTCTGAGCAATAGATGCGTCTCGATATTTCTCGTGCACTTCTAACATCACTAAATCCTGAATAGCTTTTTGCTGAAAATCTAATCGATCCATTTCAAGTTCAGCACGTTTTAAGTTCGTTTTAATCTGGTTAAAATTTAAATTTTGCCTAATTGAGAAGCCAAAAGACATATTTAAAGTATTCCCGTCCGATGAGATGAAAGGATTATCCTGCCGTGGTCGTGACGGAGCATGAGCGTAGGTGCCCGTAAATCCTAAAAACAGTCCTGGCTTATTCTCCGCTTTTTTTGCTTCAATAAACATTCTTGCCCCTTTTTTCGCATAAGAAAGTGCCTGAATTTCAGAACGATTCATAAGGGCCATTTGCTGATAATAATCTAAGGTAGAAATTGAAGCAGAAGGTGCTTCTAGATACATATTAGCAGGTAAATATACGGTATCCTTATCCCCTAAAATATAGTTCCAAGACTCGGTAACAAACAGTAAGTTTTGCTTTACTTCATCTTCCCTTGCCTTAAATTGGGCTTTAAAAACTTTGAACTTATAGATTTCAGACTCGTTTATCTCTTCTGGACTATCTTTTCTTTGCTGGTTGATTGATCTTTCCACCGTATCCATCGTCTCAATAGCTACATCCAATAACCTTTCAATTTCCAACGCTAATTGATACCCAAAATATAATCCGTGTAATTGAAGCTCGATTTCTTGTTTAGTGGCTGTCGCTTGTTTTTCAATACTTTGAACACCGAATTGTGCTGCTTTTATTGCCTTATCCACAGCTCCCCAAATAAATAATGGTTGTACACCAATAACGCGAAAGCGATTCGCAAAATCCCAATTATCCCAATCATAGGTAGCATCGGGGTCTAAGTATATCTGATTACTTGGAAATCCCCTTGGAGAAATCACACTAGGTAATATACCATGCTCCGATTCCATTCTAAGTGAAGGTAAGAAGCGTTGATTGCGAACTTGCTCGACCTGATTTTGGGCTAGGGAAACAGACACTTGTGCGGCTTTTATTTGACCTATTTGCTCTAAAGCAAGATCCATAAACTCATCATATTCAAGAAACATAGTATCTTGAGCAAATTCATAACTCAACCCATTTTTAGCTACCGTATACACCCATGAGCCCGCGATAAGGGTATGACTAAGTAACACTAATACTAGTGCTAGAGTAGATTTTCCAAAATATGCTGGAGAGAGTAAATGTGTCATAAATTTATTCATAATCCTAAAGATACGAATTCTTTAAACCACTATAACGATGTAGTACTTTCACTGGTATAACACGATTACAATAAAAAAAGCCCCAAAAAAGGGGCTTTTTTAATGCGGAGAGTGAGGGATTCGAACCCCCGGAGACTTGCGCCTCAACGGTTTTCAAGACCGCCGCATTCGACCACTCTGCCAACTCTCCAATAAGTAAGTTGATTCTTCTAAGAATCACTAAGTGCTTGTGCACCTGAAACAATTTCGGAAATTTCTGTAGTAATTGCACTCTGTCTAGCTTGATTATATTTCAAGCGTAAACTACGTTCTAAATCCTTAGCATTTTCAGTTGCACTATCCATTGCGGTCATTCTAGCGCCCTGTTCGGATGCATTAGATTCTAAAACTGCTTTCCAAAGCTGCATTTTAATGTGCTTAGGAAGTAACTCGTCTATAATAGCTTTCTGATCAGGCTCGTAAATATAGTCAGAATGTACGGAGTTATCAGTATCAGCTACAATCAAATCTTCCGCTTTTAATGGTAATATTTTTTCAACCTTACGATTTTGTGCGATTACCGACTTAAATTCATTGTAGGCCAAATAAACTTCATCAATTTCTTTATCGATGAAGTGTTCCATGACTTCACTTATTAAAGTGGTGCTAAGTTCATATTCCAAATTATCGAAAAAACCAGGGTGTTTAGAGTCTATTGAATACAATCTTTTACCAAAATAGGCTGTTGCCTTTTTCCCTATTGTAATCAAACTTAAGCCATCGGTATCTTTTCCATGTTCAAAGTTGTTTGCAATAAATAACTCCACCTCTTTGAATAAGTTATTATTAAAACCACCACAGAGGCCTCTATCTGACCCAACAACTATGACTAAACTACGTTTAGATTCATTGGTTTCCCGAAGTAACGGATGTGTTAATTCCTGACCTTGAATTAAGCGTCCAATAACAGATGACAAAGTGTTAGCATAAGGACGCGTTTGTGTCATACGGTCTTGTGCCTTACGTAACTTTGCAGCCGCAACCATTTTCATAGCTTTGGTAATCTGCTGAGTATTATTTACGGATGTTATCCGATTACGTATGTCGCGTAAATTGGCCATGTTGAAATGAACTAGGCTGCGTTAATTTGTTCAATTATTTGAGAAGCAGTATCTAATATTTGCTCTCCAAATTCATCGGTCAGTAATCCAGTAGCGGCTAAATTTGCCATTTCTTTTTCGTACTTCGATGTCACAACATCCAAAAATTCAGCTTGGAAATTGAGTATAGCGTCTACCGCAAGCTTGTCAAGTAGCCCCTTATCATTCACCTTAAGAAGAACGATCTGGTTTTCTACAGGAAGTGGCTCGTAAACGTTTTGTTTGAGGAGTTCCGCTGTTCTTTCACCTCTTCTTAACTGTGCTTGAGTAGCTGGATCTAAATCAGATCCGAATTTAGCAAACGCCTCTAACTCACGGTACTGAGCCAAATCTAATTTTAGTGTACCAGATAGTTTCTTCATGGATTTCACCTGAGCAGATCCACCCACACGTGATACAGAAATACCGACATCAATGGCTGGCCTAATACCGGAATTAAATAGATCGGTATCCAAGAAAATCTGTCCATCAGTGATCGAAATCACATTCGTAGGTATATAGGCTGAAACATCTCCAGCTTGAGTTTCGATAACAGGAAGTGAAGTTAAAGATCCACCACCCTTTACCATAGGCTTCAGCTCTTCTGGGATGTTGTTCATGGAGCGAGCTACTTCATCATCATTTATGATTTTGGCGGCTCGTTCTAATAATCGGCTATGAAGATAGAATACATCCCCAGGGTATGCTTCTCGACCAGGAGGTCGCTTCAGTAGTAGTGACAGTTCTCGGTAGGCAACCGCTTGTTTTGACAAATCATCATATATTACCAAGGCATGTCTACCTGTATCCCTAAAATATTCACCTACCGCAGCACCAGCAAATGGTGCAATATATTGCATCGGAGCAGCAGCACTAGAGGGAGCGTTAATAATGACGGAATACTCCATAGCACCATTCTCTTCAAGAGCTTGCTTAATTCCAGCTACAGTGGATGCCTTTTGACCTACAGCAACATATATGCAAAAAACGGGCTTATCGGTTTTTTGAGTTTCTTTTTGATTGATAATCGTATCAATTGCAACCGATGTTTTACCTGTTTGCCGGTCACCAATAATTAATTCTCTCTGTCCACGACCAATAGGAATTAAGGAATCAATAGCTTTAATACCTGTTTGAAGGGGCTCAGCTACAGGTTCTCTGTAAATTACACCGGGTGCTTTACGCTCTAGAGGAACACGTATTGTCTTTCCGGTTATTGGCCCTTTACCATCCTGTGGGTGACCTAGTGGGTCAATAACTCTGCCTAATAATCCATCTCCTACAGAAATAGAGGCAATATCTTTCGTTCTTTTAACCGTTTGACCTTCTTCAACCATACTGGATGAACCAAACAATACTATACCTACGTTATCTTCCTCTAGGTTAAGTACCATACCTGTTACTGATTCACCTTTTTCATTTTTGGCATCAGGGATGGTTACTAGCTCACCTGCTTGTACTTTTGAAAGGCCATAAACACGTGCAATACCATCACCCACTTCAAGGACGGTACCCACATCATAGGTATCGGATTCATTATCAAATCCGGATAACTGTTTTCTTAGTATGGCCGATACTTCATCTGGTCTTACTTGACTCATGTTGTTGTGTTTTATAAAGGTCTAGTTATTCGAAAAACAATATTATTGAGAGAGAAGAGTGTGCTCTAGCTGATTTAACTTATGCAGAACACTCCCATCTATTACGGTGTCTTCCATTTGTATAGTAATACCTCCTAAAAGTGATGGTACTACTTCAACTTGCAAATGCACATTTTTTTTAGTGGAAAATTCTAGTGCTTTGGTTACGGATTCTAACTGCGCATCTTCCAATGGATATGCTGACTTCAATGTAACCTCAATTATTCCTTCAGCCTCATTATATAAGCTAAAGAAAGCTTCGGTTATTAAAAGAAGCATTGCAGATCGTTCTTTTTCTGCAACCAGCAATAAAAATTGCATTGCGAGAGCTCCAATGTGCTTAGAGAAAATTTCGCCTAATATGATGGTTTTGTCAGAAGGTTTGACAATAGGACTTTTCAAAGTGACCTGAAGGTCACGAGAACCTTTGATCGTGTCATGAATCGTCTTGATATCCTCTAACACTTCTTCTAAGCTACCCTGTTCTTGAGCTAGCGTTAAAAGAGCTTTTGCATATCGTTTTGCCGCCTTCGAGCTGATCATAAACCTTAATTCTTAGACAAATCGTTGATATAATTATCAACTAATTTTTTGTTTTTCTCTTCATCCAATTCAGCATCTAATATCATAGAGGCTGATTTTATAGCCAAATGAGCAACTTCTTGTCTTAGGGCTAATAAAGCAGTCTGCTTTTCTTGTTCAATGTCTACTTTCGCCTGTTCAATTATTTGCTCTGCTTCATCTTTAGCTTTTGCAACTCGTTCAGCTCGTATACGCTCAGCCTCTTCTTTAGCTTCTTTGCGTATTTGATGGGCTGTTTGTTCAGCCTCACGAAGTGCTTTTTCGTTGTCCTTGGAAATAGCCTCGGCTTTTGCCAAAGCAACCTCAGCTGCCTCTAAGGATTCACGTATTCTGGTTTCACGTCCTTCAAGGGCTGCCATTATCGGCGGCATAGCGTATTTCATCATAATTAAGAGAAATACAACCAGTGAAATTGCTATCCAAATAGCGAATCCAGTATTAAAAGACAGCAGTCCGCCGCCAGCTAATAGGTAAAGCATAATAACGAGTTTAATAAATTAACCTAGTGCAAGAATGATACAAATGATGGCGCCGAAAAGAGCAACACCCTCGATGAAGGCTGCGGTCAAAATCATGGCTCCACGAATGTCACCAGCTGCTTCAGGTTGGCGTGCGATGCTTTCAGTCGCTGCTTTTCCGATCATTCCGATGCCAATTCCAGCACCAACTGCTACGATTCCAGCTCCAATACCAGCTGCTAATAGTCCCATAGTTTTATCTATTTAGTTTTAATTGTTTGTTCAATGATTATACTGATGGTTCAGCATGAATGTGATCATCATGTTCGTGATCATGTTCATGCTCTTCAGCAGCCATTCCAATAAATACTGCCGATAAAAGAGTGAATATGTAGGCTTGTAATAAAGCTACAAATAATTTAAGTACATATAGTATCGAAGTCATCGCTACTGAGAGAATACTAACACTATAAGCTGCAACACTTCCATACATATCGTTAAAAATAAATATGAGGCCCAAAATGGCGATAATCATAATTTTTCCAGACATCATATTCGCGAACAATCGAATAGCTAGTGCAAAAGGTTTAGTTAATAAACCAATTAACTCAACTGGAATCATTAAGAATTTAACTCCTAATGGCACACCTGGGAACCAAAATACGTGCTGCCAATGATCTTTTGTGCCGCTGAACTGGGTTACAAAAAAGGTAAATAATGCAAGAACAGCAGTAACTGTAATATCAGCTGTGGCTGTAGCAGCCCATGGCAGTAACCCAAATGAATTCATGAATGCTATCGACATGAACATAGTAAATAAATAGGGCACGTACTTTTTATACTTTTCTCCTTCTATATTTGGTTTGGCAACTTCATCTCTTATGAATTCATAAAATATTTCAAATAAATTTTGGAGCACGCCTTTTGGCGCGGTAGATGTACCAATACCTTTTTTATAGCGTGAGCCGGCGTACATGGTAAAAAGTGCGAGCGCCCCAAGTCCAAACCAAAAATATAAAAGGTGTGATGTTAGCGAAAAATCAATAAGCATTGAGCCGTTTACAGGGGTAATGACATACTCTACCTGTTCAAACTCACCTGAAGCTAAGGCTTTTTTAGTCGAGCCATAGGTCGAAAAATGAGTAGATCCGTTAACGTCTTGCCATAGGAACAGCCTAGGAAGATATAATTTTGTTCCAAAAAACGTGAAATAATCGTGGTCAGCAACCGTTCCCATAATGTCTATAGGAGATTCATTGTCCGCGTCAGCATCAGCAGCAAAAACCGTTGGTTGACCCAAAAAAAGAACTACGATCAGTAAGGATAAAAACGTGAAATATTTTGTCATTCCTCTAAGGGATGTTTCAATAATCTATGATGGATAAGTAACAACTCTATTACAGATTGGTAAAGATAGGAAATAATAAAATTAACTGTAAAGAACATTTGTTCAAATTCTATAGTCGAAAGTGAAATAAAGAGTAACAAAATGACCATAGAAAATCTAACTAGGGTGGTAGTGTAATAGACCTTAATGAAGTTTTGAGAGGAAATCGTCCAAAGTCTTACCCAAACCCACATTGCGCCACCAACAAACACTAGTGCAATTAAGTAAGCGATAAGCGTTTCAGATAGGTATCCAGGCAGTATCCAATACCCTACAAAAATCAAAGCAACTAAAAAGGGTATTTGGGCTAAAAGGAATACAGAGAAAACTGGGGCTTCAAAAAAATATTTCTTTAGCATAAGTAGATGATCACGAAAGTGGTTTTAGCAGGCTCAACATGTTTAAGTTACTTAACCCCCCGTTCACTATCTCGCCCATCTAGGCCTGGATCTTTGAGCAGGCGAACAATTCGGAAAAAAAATAAAGTGAGCCCAAGGATAACACCACTTAATATACCAATTGGTTTAATTCCAAAATATCCATCAACATAGCTACCTAAAATAATGGGAAGTGAGAGTGATAATGCTATTTCAGTCCCCAAACTAAGGTAGGCACGATAGGGTGCTGATAACCACTTTGAAATCACATTAAAGCCCCATGTTAAGGTTTCAATTTTCTACATCATTCAATGCTGTTTCTCCGTACTCTTTAGTATTCACTACTGAAGTGTCACCCATTTTACAAAGCCCGTTTATTTTAGCACCCTCTTCAACAACTAAGATCTTAGTAGTTACATTACCTTCAAGGAAAGCTGTTTTTCGAAGTGTAATCTTATTTTTCCCCAATACATCTCCGCTTACCTTTCCAGCAATATCAGCATTTTGACAAACTATATCACCTGAAACAAATCCTTGCTCAGTTATGATAACTTTAGATTCTGTCTCAACAGTACCCTTTAAAATTCCACCTATACGTATATCGTGTTCTGATTTTAAAAAACCTTCTAATTCTGAACCCTCACTAATAATATTGACCGATGGATAATTTGTTTCATTCGCCATAGTTGTACTCGTGGTTTTTCTTTTTCTAGGTATCATTTTATTTCATTAAGTAGATTTCAGGATCTTGTGGTAACCCTTCTTTCCATATTTCAAGATGAAGATGAGAAGAGGTGCTTTGCACACCGGCATTACCCACCGAGGCAATCACATCACCTTTTACCACCACATCTCCTTCTCGCTTGTAAGATGTCCGGCAATGCTTATACACACTTAATAGACCATTAGTATGTTGAATAGATATTACATAACCATTCGCAATCGTCCAATTAATATTAACAATAGTTCCCTCCGCCAAAGCCTTTACCGGTTCACCCTCTGTGGCCGCAATATCTAAACCAAAATGCTCTTCATTAGGCCTGAATGTTCTAGAAATAGTACCATCGACTGGATATGCTGTAGGAAATATGGGTTCACTTTTTAACAATGAGGATGATATTAATCCTTGTGAACTTAAATTTAACACTTCTTGTGGAGCACTTCGAGGAACCCCACCCAATACAGTTTGATTTTGCATTAAAAGCAAACTCTGCAACCGTTCATCTAGACTTAAGGTTGTATCGGTGTTAAGCCGGATAATACTCCTAATTTGCCCAAGTTGTTCATCGCGTACATCCAATGAATCCTGGAGAGCATCCAATCTGCCTACTACATGCCCAATTTGCATATTTATTTGTGATTCTTTGCTTCTGTATACCCATTCTCCAAGTGGTGTAAACATGAGTATGAGCATAAAGACAATCAAAACAGAGGCCAACAAGGCGACTAATCCCAAAAAAAACTGACGAGGTAAAAATTGATATTCACGAGAACCATCTGGAATGGATTCATCTATTAGAATCAAACGTAACCATTTGTCTTTAAGTCGAACTAATGTTTTTAATAATTCGGTATTCATTTAATTCCCAGCATGTTGATCAAGAAGCGAATCTAATTTATTTGCAAGATTCTCAGCGATTGCTTTTCTGGTAAATGTTTCCAACCATTGCTCATTCAAAGGTTTTAGATTCCCAGTTTGAACATCAATAATGGCTTGTAAAATAGTTTTTTTCGCCTTTTCAATGTCGTCAGGAGAAGTAATATAACTGCGTGAATAATCTTTTAAAACCTTTTTTGTATCCCCCTCAGGTATCAATGCTATAACGGGCCGCCTAGTTGCCATGTATTCATAGGTTTTGCTTAATGTAATGGTATGCTTTCGCTTTCGATGCCCATTGTTTAACCAAAGAATGGAGGCTTGTTGCATACGGAAAATAGCCTCATTATGAGGAACATACCCATGGTCATGTACAATCTCACCTAAACCTAATTGATTAATTAAAGGTAGATATGGCTCGATTGGACTACCTTGAAAGTGCAATTCTATGATATTGGCAAGTGTGGGTTTTTCTTTAATAAGTTTTTTTACTGCTCTTAAAAAAATATCTGGCCCACTATCGGCATAAAAAGTACCTGAATATAGTATTCGAATTGTTTCATTTTGACTAAGGCTCTTTTCGTTAGTAGGTTTCTTTTCTGTTGAACTACCAGGAAAGAAGGAAGCATCAAAATCATCTGAATCATAGCCATGGGTTTGAACCACAACGCTAGGTAATGAGGGGTACCTTCTACTTATAGCACTAGCTATTGGTTCATTTATTGCGATGACCGTGTCTGCCACTGCAAGTACACGTGCTTCAAGTCGCCTCATTAGTATTTTGTGAATGGGTGTTGGATACACAATTAGATGACTCTCCAACCAATCGTCCCTAAAATCCATTATAGTTGGGATATTAAGACGGGCTTTAAGCTTAGCCGCTAACATTAAATTACTATAGGGAGGTGCTGTTGCATATATTGCCTGAATTGAATGCTTTTCAATAATTTCTTCAGCTTTTTGAAAACCCTGTTTAATCCATCCTTTTTTGTTGTCGGGTAAATAGAAAAAATGAGAGAACCTTCGTAACCATTTTTCTAAACGAATCCCTGGACGCCATTGCATTTTCGAACGGTTCCAATGCAAGGGAGTTCCACCCTTGACCCGGTAAATTTGCACTTTATTCTGTTCAATGAGTTTTTGAAGCTCTTGTTCTAAAGAGGAATCGAAGGTGTGATAAAGGCCAGGCTCTGGCACTAAAATTATTGGCTTCCAACCAAATTCATTTAGATACTTTACATATTTAAGTGGTCTTTGTACACCACTTCCGCCCATAGGTGGGAAGAAATAAACAATAAATAACAGCTCCTTTAGTGGCTTATCATGGGGGGGTATCTGCTGAATTACACCCACCTTTATACCGAATAGTTAGGCGCTTCTTTTGTTATTTGTACCGTATGTGGATGACTTTCTTTATAAGAGGCAGCTGATATTTGTACAAAATGTGCTTTCTTAAGATCTGAGATATTTTTTGCCCCACAATATCCCATAGCAGCTCGTAATCCGCCCGACATTTGATGAACGACCTCACTTAAATATCCCTTGTATGGTACACGGCCTTCAATTCCTTCAGGCACCAGTTTTTTCAAATCATCTTCCACGTCCTGGAAGTAGCGATCTTTGGATCCCTTTTGCATAGCTCCTATACTACCCATTCCACGGTACGATTTATACTTTCTTGAGTCAAAAATAATGGTTTCACCTGGACTTTCATCAACTCCAGCAAACATAGACCCCATCATAACCACGTCAGCGCCTCCCGCAATAGCCTTGGGTATATCACCCGTTTGCTTAATTCCACCATCTGCCACGAGCCCGATGCCATGTTCCGAGCAAAAATCACTTACTTCCATCACCGCGCTTAACTGTGGTACTCCAACACCTGTCACAATTCGTGTGGTACAAATTGAACCAGGTCCAACCCCAACTTTCACCACATCAGCGCCGGCATCTGCTAATGCTTTAGCCGCATCTCGTGTGGCGATATTACCACCAATCACATTCAATGAGCCATACTTTTTCTTAATGGCTTCGACGGTTTTGAGAACTCCCTCTGAATGACCGTGGGCTGTATCGACGGTGATGATATCTACACCTGCGCCCACCAAAGCGCTTACCCTATCCATGGTGTCTGCTGTAACCCCTACGGCAGCTCCGACGCGTAAACGACCTAATTCATCTTTACAGGCATTAGGGAAATTCATTTTCTTTTCAATGTCCTTGAAGGTGATTAAGCCAACCAAGATCCCTTTTGAGTCCACAATGGGTAGCTTTTCAACTTTATGGGATTGAAGTATCTCCTCAGCTTGTACTAAATTGGTCCCCTCCTTCGCTGTAATTAAGGGCTGCTTTGTCATAATGTCCCCTAATTTCTTGGTCATATCAGACTCGAAGCGTAAGTCTCGATTTGTCACAATACCCTGAAGAGCTCCATGTTCATCAATGATTGGAATACCACCTATTCGGTGCATTGCCATAAGATCACGAGCATCCTGAACCAAAGCGGATGAGGTTAAGGTCACTGGGTCCACTATCATCCCGCTTTCGCTTCTTTTAACCAATCGAACTTGCTCCGCCTGATTTTCTATGCTCATATTTTTATGAAGCATGGCTATTCCACCCTCTCTGGCCAATGCAATTGCCATTCTGTATTCAGATACGGTATCCATTGCCGCACTCAAAATAGGTGTATTCAGGGTAAGAGTAGGAGTTAGTTGCACACTAATATCTACATCTCGCGGGAGAACCTGAGAAAAGTGAGGAACCAATAATACATCGTCATAGGTGAGTCCTTGTCTAGTGATTCGATCGAAGCTACTCTGGGCGGGTTGGGTGGATGAAGATTTCGACATTGGCCTGATAAATTTAATTCAATTTCGTAAAGATACAAACTTCTCTTCTGTAATTGAATGCGAAAATCAGAAAAACCCTTAACCTTTAACCAAAAACTTGAGTATGCAATAAATCGTTACAAAGGGTGAATTTTCAGAGCTTCCATGGCGGTATTAAGACTGGTATTCCCATCTAAAAATGACTGTACCCAATAATGAACTCTATTCCTTCTGTTTCGAACGTAAGGGTCGCAGCTTGAGTAACTTCCTTGTAACTCTTCTACCATTGCCCGCACATCGTCATAAATTTCAACTTTTAAAGCATCCGGCACTTCATGCCATCCTAATAAGGAAAATACTTGTTGCAGTTCTTGGTATTCTCGCTCACTTTCGCTGCTTATTCGTGCCAATAGCGGACGAATAAACGGGTTCTTGGTTTTCTTGATAACCCTGCTAGAAGGGATTCTCAACGGATTAAGCGTCGATAATGAAGTGTTAAACGTGGGTGAAGTATTAGGTGAAGTAAGCATTTTGTCTCCTGTTTTGTTTTGATTCAGGAGAAACTTACAAACGCAGGGTGACACCATTATGTCACCCTAAAATCATTTATTTTGGGTATAACGATTTTTTTGCTGCTAATAGGGTGTTCTTCATAAGCATAGCAACCGTCATAGGGCCTACACCACCAGGTACAGGAGTAATCCAACTTGCTTTTTTTCGTACCGATTCAAAATCGACATCACCGACTAGTCGGTATCCTTTTTCATGGGTTTCATCCGCTATTCGATTAATACCGACATCGATGACAACAACGCCTTGTTTAACCATTTCAGCTTTTATTAGGTTTGGCTGTCCTGCAGCCACAATCAATATATCGGCACCAATAGTATGAGCCGTCAAATCTTGGGTAAATTTATGACAAATTGTAGTGGTAGCTTTGCCAGAAGAATTTTCTCTAGACAACATGACCGCCATAGGGCTACCTACTATAGTACTTGCTCCAACAACTACCGCATGCTGAGATTTAACGGGAATGCTATAGTACTTCAGGAGTTCCATCACCCCTGCAGGAGTACAGCTTTTAAAGCATGGTTGATCCAATGATAGGCGTCCCACATTCATAGGATGGAATCCGTCTACATCTTTTCGGTGATCTATGGCTTCTATTACACTGTGTTGTGATAAATGACTTGGTAAAGGCATTTGAACTAGTATACCGTCTATATCATCGTTGGTATTACAAGAATGAATAATTTCGGTAAGTTCTTTTTCTGAAATCGTGTCTTGCAAAACCATAGTATCGGTTTCTATGCCCACCTGCTGACAAGCTTTAGTCTTAGTACCGGTATAGACAATGGATGCGGGGTCATCTCCTACCAAAATAACCTTCAAAAACGGTCTACGATTACCCTTTTCACACCACTGCTGCACATCCTCCTTCACTCTCTTGCGAAGAAGCTCTGCCACCATTTTACCATCTATAATTTCTGCACTCATAGCTCACTCATAGGTTTTCAGCTTACATATTAATCGTAAAGATTCAAGAAACTTTGTTGTCCTAGCTGGGTATACATCAACCAGAAACTAATAATTATAATAAAGGTACGTCAATATCTTTTCATGTACTGCATCTATGGCGGATACTTTTGACACAAAATTATTGGCTGACATACTGAAAATAAGGGTATTCCCAAGCTCTGTAGTTAGGTATCCGCTTAGGCTGCGAGCTCCTCCTACAAATCCGGTTTTGGCCTGTACCCGCCCTCTAAGTGGGCTGGATTTCATCCGGTAATGCAGCGTACCATCTTCTCCCATCACAGGTAGTGAGGCACGATAAATCTCAGAATTTGAACTGTGATGCATACTGAACAGCAAATCGGTTAAGAACGAAGTGGTTAAAAAATTTCCACCTGCCAAACCCGAGCCGTCCCGCATAATCACATAGGTCGTATCTAATCCCATAGAGCCTAAGATTTCACGCGTTTTTTGAACGCCATCACTTGTACTTCCTGGGCCTTCATGGGTTTCAGCTGAAAGTGTTTTCAGGAGCATCTCAGCATAAAAATTATCGCTTTCCTTGTTTAGCCAACTAACCAAATTACCAAGTTCGGGCGATTCCACTGCTCCTAGGTACTCCCATCCTACCAGTGCATCTAAAGCAGAATCTGCCGCATACCAATTGGGTGGATATCCAGTCCATAAGGCCGAACCTAGTTGTTCGCTAGCAAGGCCGGTCAATGATTCGTTGGCTTCGGGTTTAAGTAAATCAGTCCACCAACGTTCAATTCGATAAGGAGAGGTATCTTGCTGGGTATCTTCTAGGCCATTTGCCCACAAGTAATCGACAAATGAGTCCATAAAGAATGCGGGGGCATCATAAATAGCTAGAGCTTCTGTCTCCTTGTACCCCAATGGTAAACTACTAGCTAAATAGAGTTCATTGGTTTGCCACGATCTTCGGTAATATTCATCGTATTTGGTATGGACCGGTGCTATGCGTTGTTCATTAATAAACCGTACATAATCAGTTTGATTCGGAAACCAACTTATTTGCGGTTTGGCTCCTATCTCACCCTCGGCCACTACTTCTAGATCTACCGCGTTATTATTAAAACTGAGTTCACTAATTTCTACTCCGTAGTAGAAGTTCAAATCGTCCCAATCCCATCCTTTTGGATATACTTCGGCGTCAAAATAGCCTAAACGGCCAATCCATTGACCGGTCCATCCAGTAATTCCTGCATTTTTAAGCACTTGAAGAAGTTCTTCAAACACATGATATCTATTTTCCTCGTACAAAAAACCAGAGATACTAGGATCTCCTTTACCCACTATCATTAAATCTCCTACCCACACAGAATCCTCCAAATATCCTCGACCATAGATGGGTGTTTGGTAGCGAAATTCAGTTCCTAATTTTTCTAACACCGCAGCCGATGTGACAAGCTTCATGTTAGATGCTGGAACTATCCACTTTTGATCGTTCCAAGATTCTAAAGACTGACCTTGCTCATCTATAACCGAAATAGACCAGTGCACCCCTTTGGATTCGTGCTGCATTATAATGTCTTCCACACTCTGAGCTTGAAGTTGGACAGGTACAAGGTAGATGGGGGCTAAAACTAAACATAGCAATGCCACTTGTTTAAC
>Ga0181564_10001911_pt1 | contig 18507 bp, 15 predicted proteins | sample 011ome_24_FD_134512 | JGI IMG/M metagenome (GOLD analysis project Ga0181564, IMG submission 134512) | Coastal salt marsh microbial communities from the Groves Creek Marsh, Skidaway Island, Georgia - 011513CT metaG (megahit assembly) | ecosystem: Environmental > Aquatic > Marine > Intertidal...
GCGCCATCATCCTCGTCGTCGTCGTGTACATGTGCGCACTGTGTATTATACTCTATTCGATTACCATGTAACGATGTACGTTGGAATTTATACCAGAAACACGCATATATAGATATTAATGGAAAACAATATGGTAACTGTATTCTTACACTAGGGTTTACAACTAGGGTTTAGCAGGCGACGGTCCGTCGAGATCCTTTCGATCGCGCGTCACCGCGCGACGCCGCCGACGCCGTCGACGATGTTCATCGCCCGCCGCGCCGCGCGCGCGACCGCGTCTGCGGCCAAGATCGCCACCACGCCCGCGCGCGCCGTCGTCACCGACGACGCGGCGCCTTCCGCAGCGGCGTCGCTCTCTCGCGCGCTAGGGTACCACGGCGCGCGCGCCCGGACGTCGACGACGTCGACGCGCGTGGACGCGCGCGCGTATTCCACCGCGCAAATGGTCCATCGCGACACGCCTGAGGATAACGCGTCGATTCCGTTCGAGTTTGCGCCCGAGGTGATGCCCAAGGTGGAGGAAATCATCGCGCGCTACCCGAGCAACTACAAGCGCAGCGCGATGATTCCATTGTTGGATGTTGCGCAGCAACAAAACGCTGGGCATTTATCGATTTCGGTGATGAATAAGGTGGCTGAGATATTAGAGGTTGCACCGATTCGTGTGTACGAGGTGGCGACGTTTTATTCAATGTTTAATCGACAGAAGATGGGCAAGTTGCACGTGATGGTGTGCGGGACGACGCCGTGCATGTTGCGCGGGTCTCGGGATATAGAAAAGGCATTGAGTGAGTACATGGGCGTGCAGAAGTTTGAAACGACTGCAGATGGGATGTTTACGCTCGGTGAGATGGAGTGTATGGGGTGCTGCGTGAACGCCCCGATGATTGCGGTGGCGGATTACAGAAACGGCGTGCAAGGGTACACGTACAACTATTACGAAGACTTAACCCCGCAAACCGCGGTCAAGGTGTGCGAAGAGTTAAAGGCGGGCAAGTCCCCGCGCGTTGGTTCGCAAACGCGCGATAAGGCTGAGCCCGCCGGCGGGTTGACGTCGCTCACCGGCGAACCTCGCGGTCCGTACTGCCGCGACTTGGCCCAAGTCAAAAAGGATCTCGCCGCCGCCGAAGCCGCCGCGAAAGCCGAAGCCGCTAAAGCCGCCGCGGAGAAGGCTGCCGCGGAAAAAAAGTAAACCCATATCGCCCTCGACTTTGACACTTTTCGATATCGACGACGACGACGACGACGACGACCACCCAATCGTCGTCGTCGTCTTGTAACAACACACCGTGTCATCATGAGACCATCGTATACGTATAATACGCATTCAAACGCTATACAGCGACAAAAACCGTCGTCACCCCATTGTGATCTCGCGCGATCGCCCGACGCCACAGAACGCGACGCCGACGACGACCGCGTGCACGACTCGCACTCCATTCGCGCACCGCGACGCATCTCGCGCGCCTCGCATCGTCTCCGCCCGTCGCATCGCCGCTCCGACGTCGCACGCGAACGCGCGACGACGCACGCGCGCGTGATTTTTTTTTGAATTTTGTTTGAAATCGATCGTTGGCGCCCGCGGCTCATTTCGTCATTCGCGCGACGTTCAGCGACGCGTTCGTGCATTTGAAGCGCATCGGACGGTCGGAAGGCGTGTATTGCGTACGGAGGCGTGTGTGTGCGCGGGGGCGGGGGATGGCGCGCGCGGATGCGCGGCGACGGGGCGGTCGACGGTGGGCGTCGGATGGGCGGATGACGACGATCGTCGCGCGGCTCGCGTTGGCGTTGGCGTCTGTGCTCGCGCTGGCGGCGTCGCGACTCGGGGTGGATGCTGGATGCGAGTATTATACGAATTGTGGGGCGTGTGTGGCGGATGCGTCGTGTGGGTGGTGTGGGAATGATCCGTATGGTACTGGCGGGTACGGGAATACCAATCACGGGGATCACATTGGCGTCGTCGGGCCGGATGGATACGGTGAAGGTATGATTACCGTGGCCACGAACGTCGTGACTGGGATCAATACCAGGTTTACGAAAATGTTCCGCACTGGAGGGGTGCAACAGATCAAGAGTGCGACTGGTGGGAGTGCAGTGGTGACGCGGGTGACGAGCGATACGTTGATGACGGTGGTGAGCATGACGGATGTGAGCACGGCGGAGAAATTTACATTGGATATGCACGTCACCCCGACTGGTACGATTGCTCTCGATACTACTGTGAACACGGCGTTACCAGAATCTGGGTCGACGCAACAGGTTACGATTACCGGTACGACTACTGAGTTTACCAAGGAGCTCAAGGTTGGGTATTGGTTGGTTTTGTACGGCACGGCGCCGGCGACGCCCGAGGTTCGCGTGATTACATCCATCACCTCAGACACGAGTTTGACGGTTGATTACGACCTTGCTGGCGTGACATGGTCGACGTGGGGCTACGTGTCGTGCCCGCCGCGCATCGGGAAGCGCGGCGTCGGTATGGGAACGATTCAAAACCACAAGGAGGACCAAAGCGCAATCTTCCAGAGCGTCGCCGCCAACGCAGCGTCTACAAAGATTGAGGATGCCAGCGGTGCCGCTACTGGCAAGACTGTGCGCATCGGCGGTCAAGGGACGCGTTTTGCATCCCAACTCGGCGCGTCATCGACGTGGAATACGTACTCGTACACGTCTGGGCCGTGGATGAGCGTGCAAATCAACGGCGACTGGGAAACCGTTCAAGTCAAGGATATCGGCACGGATGGCACGTCTCCGGCGTTGTATTCTGAATACGTCGCCGAACTCCACAACTCTTTCTCCGAACCTTTGTTGAAGGCGACGCACTGGGAGTATTACACCATGCTCACGAAGGGCTACGGCAAGGTGCGCTCGTACGGGAAGCGCGTGGTGAGCAACGCCTGGGGCAACAAGGAGGCTTTTGTGCAAACGTACGGTGTTACCCCCACCACGGCTGGTTCGATTTCTTCCACGGGTGCGTATGGTGATACTCGATTCCTGACGCAACTGCGCACTGGCTACACCATCACCGCGTGCGGGCAAACGAGAATGGTGAACTCGATTCAATCCGACGTCGAACTCACGATTGATCGACCGTTTACGCTCGGTAACGTCGAGTACATCCAGGCCACAGGCAATGATAACAGAGCAAACCTTCACGTGCGTGGCTTGACGCGTCTCTTGCCGCTTTGGCCTCGCGGCGTGACTGTTCAAATCACCGCCGCGAGTACGGGAACGTTTGATTACACGACGTATTGGAAGACGTTTGCCAACGCGGCGACGACGAACACGAACACTGCGAGCACGTCGTGGCTTGAAATTCAGGACTCTGGCGTCAACTTGGGTATTGGTGTGTACATTAAGTGGGCGTCTACCACGCCATTTGCTGTTGGCGACGAATTCCGCTTGCACGTGGCGGATATCGAGAATTGCCAGTACCACATCTCCACCGAAGGCGAGCGCTTCATGACGGATGACAACCTCAATCCGCCGATTTGTTACAATCATGGTCGATGCATCCCCGCAACAAGCACAAGCGATTCCAGTCGACCAAGCAAGCAGCTCACTGGTACGAGCAACGACATCACTGGTACCACGCTCACTGGCGTGGCGTCTAAGTTTTTGTCCGAACTCACAACTGGCGACATTATTGTCGAGGGGAGCAACGAGTACCGCGTCGTGTCCATCACGAGCGACACGGTTGCCGTGCTTGATGCTAGTATCTCAAATTTGGCCTCTACGTCGACAATGGTTTCCGTCAAACGTTGCGCCGGCGGTCGCGAAGGCGGCGCCACGCACTCCACGGGCTCCATTGTTGACGACACCACTCGCGAGGCGTACACCCATCACCCCAAGCACACGTACTACCAAACGTACTCGCACTTGTATTGCGAAGTCGACCCTGGATGCTGCGGATTCCGACTCTCATCCGTCGTTGACCCGCAGCAATACGCGTACTACTTTGTCAAGCCCGACCACAGCGATTACGATTTCCGCATCGCCGTGCACACGGTGAACGACAACTTGGACTTGTACACAAAGATTGGCACAACGCGACCTACGACGGCGGCCTACGACAGCACATCGGTGCGTGAATCCGTCCCTTGGGCCATCGACGTCGATGCGTCGACGATGGCGTGCAGTGGTAACCTCGCAAAATCTGTCCTCGGTGGCGCCACGGTTGTCGCCACGGCGGCGGATGCGTACAATAGCGCGTTGGGCAAGTTTATCCACGCCGACAACTCTCCCGCGTGCTCTCAAGTCACCGTCGGTATTATGGGTGACAACCGTTATCCGCAAACCGTCGGTGCGTCCGAGTACACGGCGCGCGTGTACATGGAATTCAACTTTGCTGATTTCCAATGCGCCGACTCTGGGGAGAGCGATGACACGTACGGCGCAAACTATTCATACCTGCCCAAGTGCGTGCAGCACAACTTGCGTTTCGCAGGTGACGCGAAGCCAGTGTTGAGTAACTTGAACTACAACGGTGCCACTTCGCTGAGTGGACAAACGTTGGACAATCCGCAAAAGTACGTCATTCGCCTCACCGAGTCGTACGCCCGCATCAGCAGCTCTGTGTCCAACGTTTGGGTGGCGTCGACGGACTTTAGAACGTCTCAACGTTCGGGTGCGGTGTGGTGGCATCGCAAGGTGCACGTGTGGGATGGTTTTGAAACCAACTTCGAGTTCAGAATCACAATTCCCACGCAATGCGGAGGTGCTGATGGGATTTGTGACGGCGCCGATGGTTTCGCGTTTGTCATTTCAAACGACGACCGTCAAGAAGCCGTGGACAGCTTCCACGGCAACGACGGTTGGGCGTGCACTGCCGCCGATGGTAGCAACGCCGTGACGGGATCCGTGGCGTACAAGTTGTGTGCGGCGACGACCGCGAGCGGTGGTGGCATGATTGGCTGCCCTGGCGACGGCTTGGGATACGGTGAATCCACAAAGGTGGATTCCGCCTCGTTCAACGCCGTTCCGACGTACTGCGACGCGGGCTTGAAAAAGTCTCTCGCCGTAGAATTCGACACTTTTTACAACGTTGAGCGCCGCGATCCAAAGCAAGGGAAGGAACACTGGTGGATTAACGCCACGGAGTACGTGTCGTACAACGATAATCACTTGGGCGTGTTTATGACGACGGATACGTCGTACGCGTCTCAACCGTGGGGCAGCGACAAGACGCGCTTGACCGCCGATCACAGCGACGACGACGAAGGCGCGCACTACGGCTCCACGCCCTCCGTGCCAACCATGGCTGATGGCTTGAAGCACACGGTGAAGATTAGATACACTCGCGGATTCACCACCGAAAAGGCGGGGACCGGCACCATTGCCACTGCCGTGCGCGCCGTGACGGGTACGGGCACGTCGTTCAAGACGGAGCTTCGCACTGGGTTTGAGTTTGGCTACGGCGGTCGCGTCAAGGCGAACGCAAAAATCAAGCTCAACTTGGACAAGACGGATATCGCCCATGCGCTCCTTCTATCCGACAATGTAACACCCAATCCTATCAAGGATAAGGGATACGGCATTGACAGTATGGCGGTGCGCGTGTTGACGATTACGAGCGACACCGCGGTGACGTTGATGGGCGATACCACGGACGAACCTGCAGGGTTCCGCGAAATGCATGACGATTCGTTTCCTACCGCCGTGGACACGTTAACCACCGCAACGCCGGAGTCTTACAACATTATCAAGGAGTTCCCGGGTGAAATTCAAGTCTTCATCGACGACATGGATCGATACGTGTTCCAAGTCGCCGTCGAGGACCGCGACATGGCGAAAATCTTAGACCAAGACGGTAACGCCTACATTGGATTAACCGCGAGTACCGGTTCAAAAGGGTTCGCCAAGGTGGGTTACACCCCCGCCAGCGTGCACCAAACGACGGATATCTATTCTTGGAACTATTGCTCTTCGCCCGGGTGCGTGGCGTATTAATAGTCAGTCTCTATTCCCTGTACATACGTAGCTCTACTTTTTGCATATACATACACTTAAATCAAACACAACAACCACATCTGCATCGTCGCATCGTCGACCGCATCGTCGCCGCCGCCGCGACGCTCGAGCCACGCCCGTCCGAAGCCGCGCTCGGCTCGCGCTCAAAAAGAAAAAAACAGTTTAAAAAGTGCACACTCAAGAGCTCAACGCGTCACACCCGCGCGCACGCCGCGCCCGGGACCCGCGTCGCCATGCCGCGCGAGCGCCGACACGTCCTCAACGACGCCCGCGCGCTCACCCGCGCGCTCGACGCGTTCGATACCAAACGAAACGCCGCGCACCGCACCGAAGAGCGCTGGTGTTCGAATGATGAAAACGCCGCCCACATCGTCGCATCGCTCGAGAACGACGCGCGCACGCTCAGCGTGAGTCTCGCGCGACGCGATGCGGCGCTGGCGGACACCGAGCGCGAGCTCGCGACGGCGCGCGCGCGCGCCAAGGGGGCGGAGCTTGAGCTCGAGCAGACGCGGGACGCGCTCGTCAACGCGGAGCGCGCCGTCGATAGCGCGCGCGTCGATGCCGAGCGCGAGCGCTCGAGCGCGATTGAAGCCACTGAGGCGTTGGTGTGCGCGATTGCGGATGCCGAGTCGTGCGCGAGGGCGCTGGCGGAGGCGCAGGGGACCATCGCGGCGCTGGAACGCGCAAACGCAAAGGCGAGCGTCGCGCGGGACGAGGCGGTGGAGCGCGCGAACGCGGAGTGCGAGGCGCGTGCGGCGTTACGCATAGAACGCATTGAACGACGCGCGCGGGCGGCGGAGGCGGAAGCGCACGACGCGTTGGAGAGGTTGAGAAGGCGCGACGCGAACGCGCGAGCCGCGAGCGAGACATCGAGCGAAGAAACGGCGGCGCTACGCGAGACGGTGAGCGCTTTAGAGTTGGATGCGCAGCGCGCGGCGCGGCGAGAAGATGCGTTGGAGGAGAAGCTCGCGCGGGTGTATGATTCGAATGCGTCGCTCAAGGCGATGGCGGAGAAGGCGAATGAGCGCGCGCGAGCCGAATTGAAGAAGAATGCGGCGCTGCACGACAGAATTACGACGCTCGAACGACGAGTGTCAGATATGCGGCGCGACCACGTCGACGCGGAAATGGATCTCAAACGTCGGGTCGAAGAGTCCTTGATGAAGGTGAGGGCGGCGAACGACGACGCGCGCGCCGAGGCGAAGCAAAAGTTTGAGTTTAAAGCGCAATTAGAAGACGCCCTCGCGAAATTGAAAGCCGCCGAAGAACGCGAAGCGCACGCGCGCGAGAGCCTGACGTCGATGGTCACATCAAAAGAACTCATTTACAAGGCATACGTCGAGTTGCTGGAGCAAACGCAGGAGGCTGAGCGTCGAGCGATGGCGTCCCAAAGGCAGCCTCCGACATCCGTCCCGTAGCACGTAGCAGCAGTAGTGTATCTTAGTGTACATGTGTCATAGTCTTATTAGAACCGCCCTTCACGCGCGCGCATTGGTTGTCGCCGCATCGCGAACGACGCGCTGCAAATCCTCCAACGACGTTTCCATTTGCGAACGCATGGCGCCAACCATGACGTCCCGTACCAACCGCGTCGCGTACGACGTCGCCTTTGACACCGTCGCCAACCCAGTCATGCGTAACGCCAACGCCCCATCATCCGTGTGCACCACCGACGTCTCTCCCGTATACGATCGCAACGTCGGCGTCATCGAGCTATGATGCTCGCACGCCTCGGTGACGACGTCAAATGTCAATTTCGACTCGTCGTCGATTGGCGTCACGTCCACCACCGTCGTCGATTTCCCGCGAATCAACGCCGAATGACGCCATTTCGACACTTGTTTCAATCGCACGCGCTCTGACGACAACACATTTGACGTTTCCGACGCGTGCGGCGCTGCCACGTCTTGACGAGCGCAGCTCAACATCGATGACATGGTTTGTACGACGCGTTTCGATTCTTCGTCGTCTCGAGGACACAACAACGGCTTCACCACGCGCCACACGTCGTGTGCGCCGACATGCGGCGACGTCGAGTCCAAAACCACCTCGCCACACAAGTGTATGACTTCAATATCATCGTCAAATGCGGGCAAGGCGTCTTCAAACGTCGCACTGGCGTCTTCGAATGTCGCCGCCTCGACGACGTCGGCTTCAATGTCCCGAGACGACGACGCGCCAATCGACGACGACATGCGCACGACGCTCGAGCGTCGACCGACGCGGACGAATCGAGGCCAACGAAGCGAAAACAATCCCTTCACTGACGCCGCCGTCGACGGAGGACGCGTGACGATGGCGGGAAGCACGGTGCGCGCGCGAGGCACGGGCGCGCGCGAGGATGCGGATGTCGTCGCGCGCGGTCCTCGTCCTCCTCTTCGTCGTTCTCGCGCCGTCGCGCGCACTCGAATGCCGCCATCGCGGAAACGCACGATGACATCCATTATAGACGCGCGTGCGAGCGCGTATGGTCGCGCGTCGATGAATACAGGCGTCCCGCGCGGGCGCGCGCGAGACCTCGAAGCGCCCTCGGGGACGCGAACAGACACGCGCGACGTGTTCTCACCCATGCGCGCGTCGCCGCGCGCATCCGACGCGACGAGGTGGTTCAGAAATATAATCGCGCGCACCAGCCTCTCGGCGCCGTCCGCGTGGTGCGCGGTTAGAGTATGAGTAAAACATGTCTCGCGAAGACGCCAGCGCGCGAGCGACGCGCCTTCGCGCCTCATTCGACGACATGTCGTCGCCGTACGTCTATACCGCGTGCTCAAGCGATGACATCGCGGATGTATACGCCATAGAACGCGCGTCGTACCCCGCCGATGAGGCGGCGTCGCTCGAGTCGCTCACGATGCGATGCGCAGAGGCGAATGAATTCTTCATGCTCTGTCGCTGCTCGAGCACGAATGCCATCATAGGATACGTATGCTCCACGCTCACGGCGCGCGAAACGCTCGACCACGACTCGATGACCACGCACGACGCATCTGGGTCGACACTGTGCGTGCACAGCGTCGTCGTCGCGCCGTCGTGGCGCTCGCGCGGCGTCGGTAAAGCGTTGCTCGGGCGCTATTGCGACGAATGGATCTTTGGCGACGAACGCCTACGCCAGCGCGTGCGCGTCATGCGATTGCTGTGTAAAGATAATTTAATCGCGTTTTATCAAACGTACGGTGGGTTCACGCTCGATGGAAAGTCGAGCGTGGTGCACGGAGCCGAGACGTGGTTTGATATGCATCGGCGCGCGGATCCTTAATTTTAATCGCATCATCGCGCCTCGGCGCGCACACTAGCCTTAGCGCGTGTTGAAATATAAACATAGATGTATCAGGTTGCGTTCGTGCGCGAATCGCGAACGAGAACGTCGAGCGAGGCGCGATTGGTATTTTGATTTTTTTGTGTGAAAAGCATTCGATGATCGCAGCAACGACACACCGCGACGCGCTTCCGACGACGATGTCCGAGACGCAAGCCAACTTAGTGAAGAACATCTTCGGTAGCGATAGCGATAGCGATGAACCCGAAATCGAGCGCGACGGCGCGACGGTGAGCGGTGATCGTCTCGATCAACCCCAGCCAGAGATCACGCACCAACGCAAATCTTCCCTCGAAGAATACTCGGATGACGACGACATGGACGTCGCGCGACGCGCACCGAGCGGACCACCGTTACATTTAGAACTTCCCTGCGCGGTGCCGAGCGTGGATGTTGCGCGAGGAGACGGGGAGGAGGTGAAGGTTGCGAAATTGAGTAACATTTTCGGCGTCGCCACCGACGCGTTTGACCGGGACACGTTCGTGGAGGAAACCGTGGAGGTTGTCGATGCCGATGGTATTTCTAGAGTGCGTATGCGTGATGAGAATGTGGTGCGGTGGCGTAAGAATGCGAGCACTGGGGAGGTGGAGTCGAACGCGCGCGTCGTGACGTGGAGCGACGGGTCGAGGCAGTTGGTCATCGGAGACGAAGTTTTAGAGCTCACCGAGCGCGCCGTGGGCGCAAACGAAGAAGCGTACTTATATTTACGTCGTCCTGGGTTAATGCAAAGTCAAGGTCGCTTGGCGTCCAAATTGACGTTTAGACCGGCGACTTTGGAATCGAGAACGCACAAGCGTTTGACGGCGGCTATCGATAAAAAGCACGGCTATCGCGGGCAACGCACGATGGAATACGTCTCTAACGTCGATCCAGAGAAGGAGAAGGAACAAGCGGATGCGGAATTGGAGAAGGCGCAACGCGAGAGCGCGGCGTTGGCGAGAAAGCAGCAGCGGATGATGAGAGAAGATCGCGAGAGGCGGTACGACGCGAGTCGACCCGAGGCGGGGTACACGGAGAATTATTACGAACGCCGCGAAGACGCCGGACCATCGACGACAGCGGCGGCGAGAATGGATGAAGATTTCCTCGAAGCCGATGGAGATGATGATGGCGCGGATGCTGATGACGATACGGGTGCGGTCGATGCCGCCACTGCGGCGAATACCGGCGTCGAGGATGAGGATGAAGATGACGCCGCGGGCGAACAAAAGGAGCGTCGGAAACGCGCGTTCGTCGAAAGCGATTCCGAGTAACACAACACATAGCCACACTCATATGATTTCAATAAAAAACAGCATATCAATCTACAGATTCTAAGTACTTTGCAGGCCACCACGTAGGCACGGAGACGTCGAGCGCGACGCCGTTTGTCGCGACGACGCCATTTGTCGCGAGCGCTTCGCGTATAAATTTCATTCTCGCGCGCATCAATCCTCGGTCTTGCTCCACGGCGATGACATCACCGACTGTTTCTCCTTTATCGTTGACGACTGGCGCACCGACATCGACAGAGGCGCCAGAAAACGCAAAAGGAACGACGCGTTTACGCACCGCGCCGCGGAAATGTTGCCGCGCCGTATTCTCCTGTCCCATGTAGCACCCCTTCGTAAAACTCACGCCATTGAGCGCGTCGAAATTACACTCGAGCGGATACGCATCCGCGAGCTCACTCACGCCCTCGGCGATGCCATGCGTCATGCGCAACACGCGATGCGCCGCATCCATCGACGTCGACGCCGGCGCTTTGGCGTCTCGCCTCGTCACGCCTCGCCGGCCTAAACCATCAAATCTCGGATCGAAACCAATCCCGCCCCCATCGCTTTCGGCGCCAGGCAGCACCACAGACACTTCATACGCATCGCACGCCCGTTCGACGCGCACGTCCTTGCGTAAACTTAATCGTTTCAATACATTTGTCGTCTGCGCGCGCGTTTTCATTCGTCAGTCGGCTCGTCTGCCCGCGCGCGTCAAACATCCCACACGATTCGCAAATCAACCAAAACGCACCTCATCCACGCGCGCGCGATCAACATCTAATAAAAATCCAATCTTTTCCCCGCTCGCCTCGTCGTCTAATCGCGTGATGAAGACGTCGATGAATATTTTACCCTTGGGCGTGAGCACCGCCGCGTACGCGCTCGCCAACCGTTCAGCGCACAGCGCGTGCACGTCATTCGTCACCGAGCTCTGTGTCGCGCGCGAAACATGCGAAAACAAAACCACTGACGCGTCAGTGCACCGCGGATGCGTCGTCGCGCGCGCGCGATGACGGGTAAAGACGATGAAGCGCGCTGTCCCACACCGCAAACGAACCTGAAGCATGCTCGATGCGTCGGCACCGACGACGCGGAGGACGGCGCGCGAGGCGAGCGCGCCCGAAAATGCGCGCGCGAGCGTCATGTCGAGGCGTGGCGCGAGCGAATGCGATGATGGGTGCGTGCTCGGCGTCGGCGAGTGAGGCGTGAGTGGCTACGGCGTCGTATTACACGCGCGGGCGGAGAGCTCTATTCGTGCACCGCGATGCGCGTCGTCAACATTCTATGCGCACACGCGCGCACCAATGTGTGGTTGTATCGCGCGATGCGCGCGGGTGGCGATGGCACGCGCTTGTGCGCGTTAAAGCTCTACGATTTCGACGCCTTCGCTCGGCTTGAAGGCGCTCGCGCCGTCCCAGTCCCGAACGACCAATGTATACTCCTTATCCAAATCCAACATCGCCTTTAACGCATCGCACGTATCAATAATGCCTTGTTTTTCCTCTTCATTTCCACTCGATGCCATCTGCGCAACGTGGGATTCTAAATTAAAAACAGCCGTCGCGACGGTGTTGTACACGGAATCGACGCGTCGCTTGGCGTCGCCTCCGACGTGGAATTCCACCTCTGGAATCTCAAGTTCCGCCCCAGGACTGAGCATGAGCACCCGCCACAAATCACTCTTTTCCTTCACGCGCAAACGAAGCTCACGCGGGCGCGCTTGTGTGACTTGTGCGCCATCATCGCTCGCCGTCGCTCGCGCCGTCGTAACCTTGAACACGTCCCGCACCAACCCTGGTTGCAGCTCGCTCTCCACCTTGGCGCACTCCACGTGGGGCAGTTTCGCGATGAAATCCACAAACGTCCCCTTTAACGCGTCTTCGAACTCGTCCACGTCCTCGTACCCGAGCTCGTCGGCGAGAATCGTCGCTACACCGCCGACTGGGAGCCACTCCCCGGGCTGGGACTTGTACAGCTCCTCGAGCTCGACGACGATGCGTTCGATCTCTTGGTGGGAAATGTCCACGGAGAATCCATCGAGCATTTGTGTGCCGAGGTTTGACATGGCGCGTTGGCGTGTTTGGGCGAGGCGCGGAGGCACGGGAGGGCGACGGAGAGTGAGGGGTGGTTGAGCCGGGCGCGACGGCTTAGAGCTACGGCGGGGATCACGCGCGGTTGATGCGTATATGTGTGTTTGTGTATGTGTGTGTGTATGTGTATATATCGCTATCCGCTATGACGAGCTAAGGCGCGGCGTTGACGGCGTCATCGATGGACCACGTGGCAAAGTTTCCGTCGCCGCCGTCGCATTCGGCGCATACGGTTTCGGGCGGTAATCCAAAAGCGCGCACGGAATCACGTACGAGTGGGGTTAAATCTAGTTCTTCGATCGAGCGTGGGAAGGGAAAGACGTCGTAATCGCCCGATGTGCTCTCTTCCTTGGCGTCGGCGTCGAGAAATGCGAGGAAACGCACGGCGTCGTCCGCGTCGTCGTCAGACGCGTCTGGGAGCGCCATCGCGTAATTCGCACCGCAGCACGCACACTTGACGAATACATCGCCCGTAACGATGCCATCGATGAAGAATCCACTCGCCCCCGCGGGCTCGACGAACGCTTCGACGATAAATTTACGATTGAGCGCGGCTTGGGCGTCGCTCGCGTACACGCCTTCGACGACGTTCAATTTCTCACTCGCGGCGCTCCATGTCGTCAACCACGGCGCCTTTTCGTCTAAATTCTTATACGCACCGCGACGAAACATAATGAGCTGCGCGTTACGCTCGCGACGGCGTCCTTTACGTGCGTTTGCATCATCATCGCCGGCGCCTTGTTGCGCCGCCAGCCAAAGACGCGTCTGGCGCGTTCGCGTTCGATGCGTCGCCGACACATCAAACACCCGCGGCATCGTCAACCGCGACGACGTACGCATCGCAAACATCCCTCAGCAATCACCACACCGCGGCTTCGACGCCACGTGCGCACGAGAAACGTCCAACCGTCGGACGCGCGCGCGCACCGACCCGTCGCCCGTACCCTCTTAAATACGCCTCCACCGCGTGTGCACCGCCCGAAACGCCAACCCAACCAATCACTGACTGCTTTATTCCACCGCACTGTTATCCGCGATCGCCCGTTCGCGGAACGTGCGCCAATGTTCAAACTGTTCCGCGAAGACGCGCTCGCTCACCCGAGGATTCTCCAGCGCCAATCTAAACTCTTCCCTTAACAACTCCCGACGAAACCTCAGCGCGTGCGGGTAAAGCACAAACTTTGCGTACGCGGGTTCTTCCCAATACGCCAAATAGCGCAGGTATTCCACGAAGGCTGGGTCGCGCAGGACGCCGTCCGCGGCGAGGCGGTGCAAGTACTTTGGGTTGGCGAGCGCGTTGATGAACTCGAGTTCGAGCGTGAAGCGTTCGGTGTTGGACACGCCCGTGAGCGATTGGTTGTTGGCGAGTTCTTCTTTCGTGGCTTGCGTGAGCGCGGGTTCACGAGCGCGGGCGGAGGGCATACTCGCGCGCGGTGGTATGAGGACGGTGAAGGGCCGAAGAACGCGTGGATGATTTTGAACGTATATAGACACATTACAGCGCTTTTCGGGGTGGGTTTTAACCACGCCTGAGCGCCTTGAAACGTGATTCGAGCGCGGTGACGTGCTTATCAATCACCCGCACGGTGTGCTCCAAGTCGTTGATCTGATGCTCGATTTTGGCGATGGATGTGAGCTTGGGCTCGAGCGCGGATTCTTTCTGTCGCAACGCCGCGACAAAGACGTCTAAAGCTTCAATCTTTTGACCGATTTCACCATAGACCACGCTCGCGGTATCATTTGCGTGCTCTAGAAACCGAACTTCATTCGTCACGAGGTTGATTTCGGCGTTTAATGCTTCGGCGATTTTGTTAAACGCGCGCTCGGCGTCGGCTTCGGCGTCTGGCATGGATTTAGCGTTGTTCGCGGCGGCGTTCGCGCCGCTTCGTGCGAGCGCGCGCTGGGTTAAAATTTCCTCGCGACGCTTCGCGGCCCATGATAAGCATTCCCGAGCATTTCTACGACGCTCTTTCAAGTATATTTCATCCTCATGAGCGCCCGCGGAACCTCCGCGGAGGAAGCATCGAGCGACGCCAATTAAAAATCCCGCGTCGTTATCGGGCAAATCATCCTTCACTTTACTATCCGCGCGTTTCGGCTTTGCGCTCGTCGACCGTTTAGCATCTAACCCACTCTCGACTTTGTGCGAAAGCACGCTCGCGACGCCGTCGGAAAATGAATGTTGCCAGGCGAGCAACGCTCCGTTTTTCGTCGTCCAAATTTCAACCGCAGACGACGCGCTCGATGCCGCAACTTCGCCACAGTCTGGCAATTTCGTCACCGTATGCGCGCGATTCTGATGTACACTTAACTTTTCACCCTTTGCATCTCCTTGCGGTGCGCCGTACGCGGCGATGGCGCTCGTGAAACACGTCAACGCTCGAAACGACGCCGTCGTTTCGAGCGTCGTCCCGCCCACGACGTGCTCGCCTCGCGGGTTCAACCCAACCTCCCCTCCGAGCGCTTGCGCACAAATATAGCCCCCAAACCCCATGGCAATTATTTTACACCGCCCTTCACCGCCGCTCTCGCGCGCGGTTAACGCGTCCCGAGCCCACGAACGCAACGCGTCCACCCAACGCGAGCCCTTCGTAATCGCCGAATGCGACGAACCCGTGATCACAACTCCCGCGTACTCCCCATCCAGTGCGTGTACATCTGGTAATTCATCGTCATAGGCGCGATAGTGATCCCAACGCTCGTCGTCGCGGCCGAAAAGTGCGACGATGCACGGCGCGAGCCCGCGCCAGCGCGCGTCATCCTCGCAGTCAATCACCGCGTACCTCGCTGGCGCCTTCGTAGTCGCCATGGCGAGCGTCTGTGCGTCTGTGCGAGTTACACTCTTAACGTGACGTTGCGTTCGGCGCGATCGCGGCGATGCGCGCGGCGAAGAGTGAGGTGAGCTTTACAAAAAGTCTTTACGGTTACGTATTCACAACTCAACGCGTACGGCGCGGATATCAAAAAACCATCTACAACGCAACGTGATCGCCTCAAGTCGCGCATGGCGTTTACATGCCAACTCTATCAATCTCCATCAGCGTCTTCACCGCGGCGATGAGCTGGGAAACATTCGCGATTTGCTTCACCGCGAATCCGGTGGCGGCGATTCTGAAAATGTAATAGAAAAACGTCGGCGCCGTATCCGGGGCGCTCTTCATCACGTGCGCCGTCATATAAAACACCTCCACGCACGTACAGCAAAACCCCATAAATATTCTATTCGTGTAATACGTGCGTAATAACCAGTTCGATGAAGGTGAGAGGTCTTTATGACCATCGGCGCCGATGAAGACGTAGACGTACGTGTGAAACCAGTGCGAGGCGACGTCGAGCGACGCGAGCGCGATGCACGCCAAATACCACTCTCTGTATTCCATAGCCAATATCATCAGCAGCGCACACGTCGCTAATCTGTAGTCGCAACGAAAATCACGCACGTCAGTACGCCAAAACCGCGCTACACGTTGACATTAAATCCACGCGCCTGTCGGTCACCATGTCGAGCACGCGCCCGAATTCGCTGCATTGATTAAACTTTCTCGCAAATCTCCCATCGAGCTCATCGCACACGAACGACAACAAGTAGAACGCAAAGAAGGCATAAATGTCATCGAACGCCACGGCGCACGCGTAGGCGGCGCACGCGATGCGGGCGTAACCGATGAGGTTTGGGACGTAGAGCGCCACCGCATCGTGCCGCGTGAAAAACCAATTCGACGTCGCCGACGTCGTCGATGGCGATGACGGCGCGTTCGCGCGCGGTGCGCGCGGAGAAGATTTCACGCTCGCGGTTTTCGTCGATCGTCGTCGCGCGCTGGCGGTGCGTTTGGCGGGTGGCATGACGATGAGCTGCGCGCGCGAATGTGGCGGCATTCGCTGCCGCATCCATCGACGCGTTACCACCGTCGTCGCCGTCGTCGTCGTCGTCGCCGTCGCCGAGACCGAGACGAGCACGCCGTCGCGTTCGTTCGTACGCGCGCTCGAGCTCGCGCGTCGCGATGACGCGCACGGTGGCGTCGGCGCCGAATCTGTTGGCGCAAAACCTTGAGCGGCGCCGGCTCGGGTCCGCGCGACGATGCGCTCGCGGTGCGCTCGCGGTGCGCGCGTCGTCGTCGCCAGCGGCCGAGGTTGATAATAAACGCATCGCGGATGAGGAATATCGCGCGCTCAAGGCGGAACTGACGTCGACGTGTGCGAAACACGGCGCTGGGTTGAGCGCGTACGCGTTGCTCGGGTACGGCGTCGCGCCCGGGTTAAGCGCCGCTTTGGGCGTGCTCGGCGGGTTGGGGTATCTTAAGTTGTTACAAGAGTATTGTGATGAGTTGAGTGAGGGTAAGGCTGGGGTGGATGTGAGCGAGGCGGATTATACGCGGAATTTAGTGTACGAGCCGGTGACGGATGTCGGCGCCATGTTGGGCGGAGCGTTTGGCAAAGTTGGCGGCGTATATTCGCGCGCACTGTTACAGAAACGACTTCTCGTGCCCGTGGCGCTCGTGGTGTTTACGTCGACGTGGAATCATTTGGATTTGCCGTTTGATTTCTCCTATGGGGCGACGTTTTGTGGGTTTTTGTGTTACAAGACGGCGGTGCTGGCAAAGACGTGGGCCATCTTAAAGCCTTTGGTTCTCCCTGATTCTTCGAAAGCGCCGTAACACTAGCAGCAGCGAGCATTTAATTTCTATTTCTTTTAGGTGATTTTACGACGACAACGGCGACGATGCGCGATGAACATCTAGTAGTCTATTCTGTCGAATGATTAAAAATTCGCCTAATAAATCCGCGCATTCAAAGCCGACAACGCGTAGTGTGCTAGTATTAGATTGTCTACGCCTCGTCGCGAGCGTCAACGATGTATGGATCAGGACCGGGATCGGCCACGGAAACCCCGCTCGCGGTCCCTGGCTCGCGCGTTGGGAAAGGCACGCCGTCATCCCCGCCCAATTTCGGCGCCTTGCGCAGCGCGTCTTTAATCTTCACCATCGTCCCCGCATTCCCGGGAATCTGCCCTTTGACGTACAGCAAATTCTTATCGGCATCTACTTTATACACCCACACGCTTTGTACGGTTCGATTGCGCCCACCCATACGTCCAGCCATCTTTTTACCTTTAAACACCCGTCCCGGGTCCTGACACTGCCCGATCGACCCGTGCGCGCGATGCTTCTTCGTATTCCCATGACTCGCGGGTTGCCCCGAAAACCCCCAGCGTTTCATCGGACCCTGAAACCCTTTCCCTTTCGTCACCCCCGAAATATCCACGTACTGCCCAGCGATGAAATGCGCCGCGGTTATCGATTGTCCCACGTCCAACGCGCCGTCGGCGCTCACGCGAAACTCCGCGAGCGCGCGCTTAATCCCAACCCCTTGCTTCACAAAATGCCCAAGCTCAGCCTTGGTGATCTGTTTCGGTTTCTTACTCCCGTATCCAACCTGCACCGCGTCGTACCCGTGCTTCTCGGCAGTTTTCACCGACACCACTTCGCACGCGTCGATCCACAAAACCGTCAGCGGCACGCGCGCGCCCCACGCGTCCCAATCGCACGTCATCCCGCACTTCACCGCCAGCGCCCCCGTGCGACGCTGTTGCGCATCGCGAGCGACGCGATACGGGTTCGGCGTGCGGAATATCGCGTCCACCGCGCGCGCGGACGTGGCGAAACCTCGACCGATGATGGATGGAGCGATGCGCGGTGACGATTCCCCGACGAACCACGCCGTGGCGCTCGCGGACGGTGCGAACGCGCCCGACGTGCTGCACTGCGAGGCGAAGGACTTTGAGAGGCGCGCGAGCGCGCGCGCGGATGACATCGCGGGCGTCGGCGCGGCGTGGTGTGCGGCGCAGAGCGGCGGCGCGAGAGAGGTTTTCGGCGCC
>Ga0181564_10001918_pt1 | contig 18457 bp, 16 predicted proteins | sample 011ome_24_FD_134512 | JGI IMG/M metagenome (GOLD analysis project Ga0181564, IMG submission 134512) | Coastal salt marsh microbial communities from the Groves Creek Marsh, Skidaway Island, Georgia - 011513CT metaG (megahit assembly) | ecosystem: Environmental > Aquatic > Marine > Intertidal...
CAACATTATAAATCTTGGGCCAATGATTATGATCAGGATTTAATTGATTGGGGTTATGCATATCCATCACAATTAAAGAAGATTATGTCTCATGACATACGTGTAAAAAAGAACTCTAAAATATTAGATGCTGGTTGTGGAACAGGTCTTGTTGCTGAAGCCCTAAGTGATATGAATTTTAAGAATATTATTGGATTAGACTATTCAATGGATATGCTTAATGTTGCTAAAGATAAAAAAATTTACACAAGACTAGTTCAGGAGTCTCTTAATAAAAAAACTTCACTTAGAAGTAATCAATTTGATATTGTTTTATGCACTGGGGTTCTAACATCAGGTCATGTAGGTGCAAAAGCGATTAATGAATTAATTAGAGTTACAAAAAATAAAGGCTATTTAATATTGTCAATTGCTGAGTCTATTTATGAAAAACTTGGGTTTAAAGATGAAATAGAGAAAAATAAAAAGCAGATATCAAAAATTAAGATATCTAAACCTTTTATTGCTTTGCCTAATCACAAAAGTAGCGCAACATCAAGAATGCACATATACCAAAAAAAATTATCCTAATTGTTCATGTTGCATATCATCTGGATTGATGCCGGCAACTTCAACAGGTTTTTTCATAGCATCTCTTCTGAATGGCTCTCCTAGTTCTTGATTTAAGATAACTTCTATAAAAGTTGTAACACCATTTACTTGTTCATCACATGCGGTTCTCAAGGTATTGGTAAGTTCTTCCATAGATTTAACTGTAACGCCTTTTAGGCCGCAGCCTTCAGCAACTTTTGCATAGCTCAAATCTGGGTCTAATTCAGTTCCAACAAAATTATCATCATACCAAAGTATAGAATTTCTTTTTTCCGCACCCCATTGGTAGTTTCTAAAAATTACCATTGTAATAGCTGGCCATTCTTCTCTCGCGCATGATGTCATTTCATTCATACTAATACCAAAAGCTCCATCACCTGCAAAACCTACAACTGGCGTATTTGGACAACCAATTTTGGCACCAAGTACTGATGGGAACCCATAACCGCAAGGACCAAACAGACCAGGAGCTAAATATTTTCTTCCTTCTTCAAATGTAGGATAAGCATTTCCGATAGCACAGTTGTTTCCAATATCTGATGAAATAATTGCATCTTTAGGAAGACCATCCTGAATAGCTCTCCATGCCATTCGAGGGGACATACGATCTGAATCTCTTTTTCTAGCATCATTATTCCATGTTGTTCCAGGATCGTCGTCTTCATGATCCATGCTACTTAAAGTTTGTAGCCACGCTGATTTTGTTTGATGGATAAGGGCTTTACGCTCTTCTCTATTTTTATTACCTGCATCTGCAGATAAATTTTCTAGAATTTGTTGAGCAACTAATTTTGCATCACCACAAATCCCAACTGATACTTTTTTTGTCAAACCAATTCTATCAGAATTGATATCAACTTGAATTATAGATGCATCTTTTGGCCAATAATCAATACCGTAGCCTGGTAAAGTTGAAAAAGGATTTAAACGAGTGCCTAAAGCCAAGACAACATCCGCCTTTGCTATAAGTTCCATTGCGGCTTTTGATCCATTGTAGCCTAGAGGTCCAACAGCTAGAGGATGGCTTCCAGGAAAACTATCATTATGTTGATAGCCAGATGCAACAGGTGAGTCTAATCTTTCAGCAAGTGATTTACAGTCTTCAATTGCATCTGCTAATACTACGCCTGCACCAGACAATATAACCGGAAAACTAGCATTAGATAATAATTCTGACGCTTTTCTAATAGCTTCTAATCCACCTGAAGGACGCTCGAATTTTATAATTGGTGGAAGCTCAATATCAATTACTTGCGTCCACATATCTCTTGGAATGTTTATTTGAGCAGGCGCTGATCCTCTAAAAGCTTTTGAAATTACACGGTTTAGCACCTCAGCAACTCTTGATGGATCTCTTACTTCTTCTTGATAGCAAACCATATCTTTAAATAAGGCCATCTGCTCAACTTCCTGAAACCCACCTTGACCAATAGTCTTGTTTGCAGCTTGAGGAGTCACCAGAAGCATAGGGGTATGATTCCAGTAAGCTGTTTTTATAGGTGTAACAAAATTAGTTATTCCAGGTCCATTTTGAGCAATACACATTGACATCTTACCTGTAGCTCGTGTGTATCCATCGGCTATAATTCCACCGTTATTCTCATGAGCAACATCCCAAAAAGTTATTCCAGCCTTAGGAAATAAGTCTGAAATAGGCATGAATGCAGAACCAATAATACCAAATGCGTGTTGTATACCATGCTTTTGAAGAACCTTTACAAATGCTTCTTCTGTTGTCATTTTTGTCATACCACTAACCCCTTATATTAATATCTTTTCTCTATCAGGATCATAAAAACATTTAATTGATCCTTTTGCTTTATATTTAGTTTCTGCTACTTCAATTTCAAACTTTTGAAGCTTTAACATTTCCTCAATTGAATAGCTATCATTAGCTGAAATGTATCCCATACCTAGAGATTTGTCTAAATAGAATCCATACATACCTGATGTGATCTCTCCAACAATTTTACCATCAAAAAAAATAGGTTCATTATGATACATGAGTAAATCATTGTTAGATAAGACAAAATTTACTTTTCTTTTTTTTAATGCAGAGTCCTTTTTTTTCTCTAGAGCATCTTGTCCCAAAAAAGGATTTTTTTTATTAAAGTTCACGCAAAAGCCCACGCCTGCTTCAAAAGGATTTTCTTCAACTCCAATATCATGTCCCCAATGAAGATATCCTTTCTCCATTCTCAATGAATTTAAAGCATGATATCCCGCGAGTTGAATTGAACTATTCCCATTTTTAACGTAAAGCTTATCAAAGATATCTGACATTTTTTCGTATGGGATATATATTTCAAAACCAAGTTCTCCTACATAAGTAATTCTATTAAGGATACACTCAACTCCATTAAAATTTAATCTTTTAGAAAAACCAAATTTTAAAGACTCATTAGATAGATCTTCATTACACATTCTTTGAAGGTATTCTCTAGAATTCGGTCCCATGATTGCAAGACATCCGTATTCTTTAGTTACATCGCTTATTTGAATATCATAGTTTTTTGAGTGATTTAAAAGCCAATAGAAATCTTTATTATGGGATGTTGGCCCCGTAACAAACATAAACCTCTCCTCATCAAGTCTTGTAAAAGTTATATCAGCCTCTGTTCCTGCATCAATATTAAGCATTTGTGTATAAATAATTTTTCCAATCGGAACATCCATTTCACTAACACACATAAAATTAAGAAATTTTACTACATCGTTTCCTTTGATTATAAATTTTGAAAATGAGGTTAGTTCAAACAAACCTACATTGTTTCGCACCGCAGTACATTCGTGTCTTACATTTTCAAACCAATTTTGTTTTCCATAAGAGTATTCATATTCAGGTTTTTGATTATCTCTTGTAAACCAATTAGCTCTTTCCCATCCCGCAGACTCTCCAAAACATGCTCCTTCTTCTCTCAAGCGATCGTATATTGGAGATTGGATCTTGTTTCTTGATGTTTCAAATTGGTAAAAAGGCCAATGTACAGCATAGAGTAAACCAAGAGTTTCTGAGCTTCGCTCCCTTAAATACTCAGTATCATCTTGAAAATCTAAAACTCTTGAAACATCGACATCCCACAAATCTATTTTACTTCTATCTTGATCAATCCATTCAGCCATAACTTTGCCAACACCGCCAGCTGATTGAATTCCAATTGAATTAAATCCTGTAGATACAAAAATATTATCTTTGTAAGGAACTTTTCCTAAGTAATACCGATCATCAGGAGTGAAGCTCTCTGGACCATTAAAATAAGTCTTGATTCCAAGATCATTTAAAATAGGCAGTCGATCCATTGCATCGATAAGAATTGGACTAAAATGCTCCATATCATTTGGCAAACTATCAAATTCAAAATCTTCTGGAATGCCATTCATTCCCCATGGCTTTGCTTTTTTTTCAAAGGCTCCTATTAATAGTTTACCAGCATCTTCTTTTACATATATATGCGCATCAGGATTTCTTAATATTGGTAAATTTTTTGGTATATCTTCAGAGTATTCAGTAACAGCATAAAAATGTTCACATGCATGGAGGGGTATACTCACACCACACATCTTGCCAACCTCTCTACTCCACATTCCAGCTGATATAACAATCTTGTCACAAGAAATATCACCTAATTCAGTAATTACTTTTGTAACCTTATCTCCCTCTTGTTCGATAGCAATGACCTTATTTTTTTCAATTATTTTAGCGCCCATTCTTCTAGCTTCTTTTGCCAAGCACATTGTTATGTCTACGGGATTAATCTGTCCATCCTGAGGTAAAAACCATGCAGCCTTTGCATACTTTGTATCTAACAAAGGATATTTTTCTCTAGCTTGATCAATTGATATCTCTTCAATCTCTAAACCAAAGCTTCTTCCCATAGAGGCACCCCTACTCATTTCTTGCCTTCTTCCTTCATTTTCAGCAATAGAAACTGAGCCATTTATTAGAAACCCGGCAGACAAATCTTCTTTTTCATTGAGTTTTCGATATAGCTCAGTTGAATACTTAGCCATCTTAGTAAGATTTTTTGTTGCTCTAAGTTGACCTACTAATCCTGCAGCATGCCAAGTGGTTCCACATGTAAGGGATTTTCTCTCGATAAGAGTTACTGATATATTTTTTTCTGCAAGATGATAAGCAATACTACAACCAGCTATTCCACCACCAATAACTACAACTTCAGAATGCGATGGTATATTGGCCATAAAGACTTAGTATTTGACAACGACATCCTTAATTTTTTGTATCATCTCATCAATATGCTTTTCTTCAGCAATTAATGCCGGAGCAATTATTCCTGAGTCACCAGTAAATTTGATATGAACTCCATTCTCAAAAGTTTTTCTTTGAGCATGGTAACCTCTTACTCCTGGTGTTTTGTCTACAGCAAGATCTATAGCAGCCATCATGCCGTCACCACGTACGTCTGTTACTGCTGGCACATCTTTAAATGCATCAAATACAGCATCAAGAAAATAAGGTGACATTTTTTCAGCTCTTGCAAAAATATCTTCCTTTTCATATATATCCAAAGTCGCTAATGATGCTGCAACACATGCTGGATGACCTGAGTATGTATAGCCATGGAAAAATTCAACTCCATGCTCTGGACCATTATCAACAATAGCATTATAAATTTTGTCAGAGACTCCAACCGCTCCCATTGGCTGTGCGCCATTTGTTATAGCTTTGGCCATAGTCACCATATCAGGCTGAACGTTATATTTAACCGATCCGAATGACTTTCCAGTTCTACCAAAACCAGTAATTACTTCATCAAAGATTAAAACAATTCCATACTTGTCACATGTCGCTCTTAATTTCTCCAAATACCCTTTAGGTGGGACCAAAGTACCTGTTGAGCCGGCAATTGGTTCAACAAAACATGCAGCGATAGACTCAGGACCATACATATCTACAAAACGTTGAAGATCATCTGCCAGATGAGCACCATGTTCTGGTTGTCCTTTGGTAAACTTGTTTTCCTCCATCCATGTATGTCTTAAATGAATTACACCGGGCATGGATGCGGTGAAAATTTCTCTGTTCTTTATCATCCCACTCAGTGAGGTTCCTCCAATATTCACTCCATGATAAGCTCTCTCACGTGATACAAATTTCATTCGGTGAGATTGTCCAATTGCATGTTGATAAGCTTGTACAATTTTAATTGCAGAGTCTATTGCAGTCGAACCACATATCGTGAAAAAAACATTGTTAAGATCTCCTGGAAGCATATTTGCAACTTTTTCAGCGCAGGCAAAAGCTGGTAAGTGAGAAACTTGGAAACTTGGTGAATAATCTAATTTTAGTAATTGATTATGAACAGCCTCAGCAATTTCTTTTCTACCGTGACCCAATGGAACACAAAATAACCCTGAAGATGCATCAATCACAGTATCACCTTTATGATTCCAGTAATAAACGCCCTCACCTCTATCTAATAATCTTGGATCTTTTTTAAAATCCTTATTTGCAGTAAAGGGTAAGAAATAATTCTCTAGTGAATTAGTCGTAGGTGTAGTGTTTGCCATATTGATCCTCTCAAACCTTGAAAAATAATATTTATCTTAGTCTTATTTAAGCTACTTGACTAGAATTACCACTCTTGTGGAAACTTTCATTTTTAGCAGCCATATCACGAAGGAGTTTGCATGGCGTGAATCTTTCCCCATACTTTTGTGCCAAATTATCTGCTTCGGCAACAAAATCCTTGATGCCGACCATATCAATATAAGACAGTGGGCCTCCAGTCCAAGGAGCCATTCCCCATCCTAAAATTGCACCAATATCAGCGTCTCTTACATCAGTAAGCACATTTTCCTCGTAACATTTTGCTGTTTCAAGTGCCTGAATATATAAGAACCTTTTCTTCAATTCATTAACATCAGGCTGCTCTTCACTTTCTTTGCATAATTTTGAAAGTTCAGGCCAAAGATATTTTTTTCCATTTTCTGGATATTCATAAAATCCTTTATTATTCTTCTTTCCAAAGCGACCTTGCTTTTCAACCATCTCCTCCATAATTGAGTACATTGGGGTAATGGGAAACTCTTTTCCTTCAGCTTCAAAATCTTTCTTTGTTTGAGTTGTAACTTTCCACGCTAAATCTAAAGCAACCGCATCAGATAAAGCAAGAGGTGCCATAGGCATACCCGTCATCTTTCCAGCATTTTCGATTAAAGCTGGCTTAATACCTTCAGCAAGCATTGCAACACCTTCACCTGTGTATGTACCAAAGACTCTACTTGTATAAAAGCCTCTACTATCATTTACAACGATAGGTGTTTTTTTAATTTTTTGAACATAGTCCATAGCCTTTGCTAACGTTTCTTGAGAAGTTTTCTCTCCCATAATTATTTCGACGAGCGGCATTTTTTCTACAGGAGAGAAATAATGGATACCGATGAAGTTATTAGGTCTTGATGAATTTTCTGCTAAACCTGTTATCGGTAAAGTTGAGGTATTAGAACCAAAAACAGCATCTTCAGAAATTTGAGCTTCAGCTTTTGCTGTAACATCAGCTTTGATATCTCGATTTTCGAATACCGCTTCAACAATCAGATCAGCTCCTTTAAGCAAATTATAATCTGTAGTTGGAGTGATCAAGCTCAACAACTTTTCTTTTTTTTCTTCAGTAGTTTTTTTTCTGCTTAGAGCTTTATCAAGGAGTTTTACTGAATAGTCTTTTCCTTTTTCAGCATTTTCTTGGTCTTGATCAATTAATACTACTTCTATGCCAGCTTTTGCTGTTACATAAGCTATGCCAGCTCCCATAAGTCCAGCACCTAATATACCAATTTTTTTTACATCATATTTATCAAATTCCTTTGGCCTTCTCGCGCCTTTACTCAAAGCCTGCATGTTAACAAAAAGACTTCTCACCATATTTTGAGAAACTGGGTCCATTACAACTTTGGTAAAATACCTCGCCTCAATTCTTAAGCCTGCATCGATTGGGACCTGAACACCTTCATATAAAGCTGATAATATTGCAGATTGAGCAGGATAATTATTATAAGACATTTTTCTTAATGATGATGATGCTGCTCCCCATATCATCATCCCTTTTGGGGTATAAGGAAGACCGCCAGGAAATTTAAAACCTTTTTCATCCCATGGTTGAACAGCTTTGCCACCATCACGAATATATTTTTTAGCAGCTTCAATTAAGTTATCTTTGTCAGTAACCTCATTTATTAGACCTGAACTTAATGCTTTTTTGGGAGTGAAAGGGGTTCCGGCCATTAAGAAGCCCATTATATCTTGAGTAATGCCAGCAAGTCTTGGAACTCTCTGCGTGCCACCTGCACCAGGAATAAGACCTACCTTAGCTTCTGGCTGACCTATTTGAATTTTATCATTGTCAATGGCTACTCTATAGTGGCAAGCTAAACATATTTCAAAGCCGCCGCCTAAGGCATGTCCGTTGATTGCAGCAACGAAAGGTTTTCCTGATGTCTCCATACTTCTGAACAAGTTCTGCATTTCCATATTGCCATTGTAAATTTTTTCCGCAGCTTTCGTTTTATCTGTATCTTTTTGATCAAAACCAAAAACATCTGAAGATGTAAGATCTGCTCCAGCAATGAATGCATCTTTCGCACTAGCCAAAACAATTCCTTTAACTTTTTCATCAGCAATCAATTTCTTAATAGCATCGCCATATTCCCCAAGAGACTTAAAGTTTAAGACATTCATTGAACGATCTTCTAGATCCCATGTAACGACAGCTATACCATCATTATCTATTTCATAACTAATATCAGCCATAATTTTCCTTTTGAGTTAAACGCGTTCTATTACGGTAGCTGTGCCCATACCGCCGCCAACACATAATGTTGCTAGAGCTGTAGACTTATTAGTTCTTTCTAATTCGTCCATAACAGTACCTAAGATCATTGCACCGGTAGCACCTAGAGGATGGCCCATTGCAATAGCTCCACCGTTTACGTTTATATCAGAATGATCTACGCCCATATGTTCCATAAATCTTAGAACAACTGCAGCGAAAGCTTCGTTTAATTCCCAGATATCAATATCACTTTTGCTCATACCAAGATTTTTCAGCAACTTATCAGTAACAAATCCAGGTCCAGTCAACATGATGCTTGGCTCTGATCCAATTGATGCAAAACCTTTTATTTTAGCTCTAGGTTTCAAGCCATACTTTTCTCCAATTTCTTTATTGCCTAGTAATATTCCAGCAGCTCCATCTACGATACCTGATGAGTTTCCTGCTGTATGAACATGATTAACTGACTCAACTTCTGGATATCGTTGATTTATTGTTGCATCAAAACCTGCCATTTCACCCATCATTGCAAATGATGGATCCAATGCACCTAAGCTTTGCATTGTTGTTTCAGGTCTCATGAATTCATCATGATCAAGAATTGTTAATCCATTAATATCCTTCACAGGTGTAATCGATTTATCAAATCTTTTTTCATCCCAAGCTTTTTTAGCTCTTTTCTGACTTTCAACAGAATAAGCATCTACATCATCTCTTGAATACCCATACTTTGAGGCAATCATATCCGCACTAACACCTTGAGGAACGAAATAATTGTCAATTGCAACAGATGGATCGGCCACCATTGCTCCTCCATCAGATCCCATTGGAATTCTGGATAGAGACTCAACCCCGCCACCAATTGTCATTTGGGACTGTCCAGACATAATCTGACCTGCGGCCATATTTGTGGCTTCTAATCCGGATGCACAAAATCTATTAATCTGTACACCTGCAACTGACTGATCGTAATCTGCTTTCAATACTGCTGTTCTCGCTATGTCTGCCCCCTGTTCACCAACTGGTGTTACACATCCTAAAACGACATCATCGACATCACTAGTATCCAAGTTGTTTCTGTCTTTGATATTGTTCAATACTTGAGTTGCTAGTTCTAAAGAAGTTACCTCGTGAAGAGATCCATTCTTTTTACCTTTGCCTCTAGGGGTTCTTATTGCATCATAGATATAACAGTCAGTCATTAATTGCTCCAAATTGAATAAAAAACGTGATTATATGTATGGGATGAAAGTCTATCAACCATAAATTTCAATCAAATACTCCCAATAGTTCATTATTTCATGATTGATTTCAATGGTTTGGAGAATAGATAAAATTTATCTAGATATCAATATCTTCAAATTTAGCAGTATCAGGAGAGCCGTTAGCAAATTTAAATTTAGGCTTTTTAATTAATGGTTCAGGTTGAAAACCTGGTAATGCAATAAGGCAAGAGGAAACTGTATTGAATCCTACACTTGTTCTTACACACATTGCACTTAGTGGGTCATCATCATCACTATACGTACTTCCCAGAAGCATTTCCCAATCCATCCAGTTATCAGTTGAAGGATCAGGTATTTCGGCAATTGAAAATTTTGACAAATAATTTTTAATTCTTTTAGAATCGATATCATTTCGATCATAGGCAGTTATCATTGAAAGACCATCTGGTATATTGAAATATTCAACAAAATCAGATTCATCAGATGACTTTATCCAATAAGCATTCAAATTATCTGCAATCAACATGTTAAACCCTTTATATGAGTTTTTTTCTATCTCAACAATTGCATTCAAAGACTCATTGGCATCTGCGTGGTCGAGAGCATCTAAAACCAATTCCCCCCTTGATCTCTTACCAGGTTCAGGACCTAATGTATTTATCCTATTCATAATCCCACAAACAACTCCGTAGTCATTGATACCTAACCAAGTTCCTCCAGCCTCTAAATCTTTTCCAGCAAAAATGTAAGGTCTATCGTGCCAGTGCCTTGACGGTGGCAATGATTTTCTTTCAGACATTTCATCTCTATTAGCTCCAATTATAATTGGCCATTCTGAGTCACTTTGCCTTAATAAAATTATTGAACACATGAAATCATTTTTTTAAAATGATTATAATGAAAAGAAATAAAAAAGCATTAATAGTCGAAGGCGGTGGTCAAAGAGGAGTCTTTTCCTTTGGTATTACTGATACTTTTATTAATAAAAATTTTGATCCATTCGATATCTATATTGGTGTCTCTAATGGTGTTGCTGTCTTGTGCTGGTACCTCATAAGAGAAACAGATAATAACTTAGAAAAAATGTTATATGCATCGAGAGGCGATTATATAAATTATAAAAATATATTTACAGGAAAAGACATAATCAAATTTCACAAAATGTATGAAGATGGTGAAAAAATGTTTAATCCAAGTATGGACAAAATAAAAAAAAATTTAGAAGGTAAAGAATACATAGCAGTTGTAACTGATGCCATAGATGCAAATCCAGAGTATTATTCTTTTGGTAATGGTGAATGGATGCCTAAAATGATTGCTTCTGGCACTCTTCCAGTTTTAGTCAAAACGCCAAGTATAATTGATGGTCGTAGAAAATTTGATGGAGGTATCACCGATCCTTTACCTGTACAAAAAGCTTATGAAATGGGAGCAAAAGAAATAACTATCATACGCACCTATGAAAAAAATTTTAGACGAAAACTAAAGATTGAAAATTATATTGGGGCATTATTTTCAAAAAATTTTCCAAAACTTAAAAAAGCATTACTAGAACATGACAAAACTTATAATAAGGCACTTGATTTTATAGAAAATCCTCCAAAGGATTGTGAAATAATCCAGATCTGTCCTCCACATAGAATGAAATCAAAACGAGATACAAAAAACATTTCTATCTTGAAGGCTGATTATGAATTAGGAAAAAAAGTTGCAGAAAATTATCTAAAAGATTTAAATAACTGATTTAAAAAATTCACTTATTTTATTTTCTACTGAACTTGTCGTCTCAGATTGAAAAGCATTAAATGCATGATCAGCGCCAGCGATTATTAAAATGCTTGCATGTGAACCATAACTTAGCCATCTCCCATACATGAATAATGAGTCATCAAGAAGCAAATCTCTTGTTCCAACAGTAAATAAAGCAGGTGGCATTTCAGACAAATCACCTTGTATTGGAGATACGTCTGGAGAACTTAAATCAATATTTCCTTGAAAATATGAATCTCTAAATTTTCTAATCATTTCATAAGATAATAAAAAAACTTCATCAGTGTCTTTTTTTCTAAGTGTGCTTGGTGTTAATCGTGCATCATAAGAGCCATATATTAAATTGGCTCCCTTAAATGGCTCCAACATGTTTTTATTCTTTAGTCTTTGAAGAGTAACAGCTGAAAGGTTAGCGCCAGCTGACTCACCTCCAATAATAATTTTTTCAGTATTAAATTCTTTCTTTGAATTTTCAACTAGCCACAGCGCTACTGTTTCGCAATCGTCTGGTGCTGCTGGATAAGGGTTATCTGGGGCCAGCCTATATTCAATACTAATAACCACACAGCTTAAATTTCTAGAAATCTTTTCAAGTGATTGATCTTGCATGTCAGCTGCTCCTATACAGTGACCACCACCATGTATATGCAGGTAAATAAACTTAGGATTTGCAAAATTGAATACTCTTATGGGTACCTTTCTTGAATTATATTCAACAGTTCTATTTTCAGCCTGATCAGAGAAAGATTGATATGGAAATAAGCCGCCACCGTTTCTTCTTATTTCTTGCAAGACATCAAAGGGTATTTCATGTGAAGGGGGAGCATTAGTGAGTAATGAGCTGATGTGTTCATTCATTTGATGTATGTCTTTTGAAATATTTTTTTTGTCAAACACTTCTGGAGAAATTGATGTCGATATCATTAGAACGCTTTATTTTTAATATAAATGAAGGACCTATTTAAAATTAGAACATAAATAGGTAAAAAAGCTAAGTAACAAATAATTAGTTTTAAAACAAAGTCATTATTTGCAATTGTAATCCAATTATCTCGCATGAATTCATCTGATGAATTATTAAATGCTATTCCATAAAATAAGTAAGTATCAATTAATTGCGCAAAAAAAGTACTAACAATTGGAGCCAAATACCATTTAGGACTTAAACTTAAGCCTTTATCACCAATTTTTTCTCTAACTTTTGAAAATACATATACATCGAGTAATTGCCCCAATGAATAAGCGGCAACTGAAGCTATTGCAATTCTAAAATCAGCAAAATAAAAAGATATAATAAATGCTGGAATAAAGGCTATTGCAATTACTTTTCTTGCATTACTTGAGCCTGATAAACGCACGGTGAGATCAGTGGCCAAAACAATTATCGGAAAAGTAAAAGTTCCGATAGTGTAATCTAATCCAAACACCACTACAGGAAATTGAACTAGATAGTTTGAAATTGCAATAATTAAACAATGTAAAATTACTAAATAAGCAATAAAAGTTTTTTTAAGTTCCATAAAATTCATAATTAATCCAAATAACAGTTAATACAAGTAAGATTGCCATTAATCCATTAAATGATTTTATTGATTTTTCTGATTTTATAAAATTATTCAAAAAAACTCCAACTGATGTCCATGTTAATACTGCAAAGACATTTGAAATTGTAAATGCAATTAGGATGAAAATCATACCTTCAACAAAATTACTTATAAAAGTGAAATTTTTAAAATCTGTATATATTGAGATTGTCGTTATTGCCATCATGACGCCTTTTGGATTAACATACTGAAACAAAGATGATTCGAGAAATGTTATTGGCTTTGTACGAGTATTATCATTTGAACTAAAAGAAAAATAAATACGGTAAGATAAGTATAATAAATAAATGGATCCTAGAATTTGTAAAATGGTTTGAGCTATAGGATAATTTTTAAAAACTGATATCAGTCCCAAACTCAGCACTAGTAATAAGGAGAGAAATCCGATAACCACACCTGCCATATGAGGAACGGTTCTAATATACCCAAAGTTTTTTCCTGAAGCAGTCAGCATAATATTATTAGGACCAGGTGTTCCAGATTGAATTACACAAAGCAATAGTAATGGAAGAAAATACTCAAGCATTGGAGGTCTTTTATATTAGTTTGAAAATTATTCAAAGAGATCTATTTTTATATTGTTTTTTGGGGAATCATCCTCTACCTATTCAATTATAAATGATAGGAATTAGTAATTTTTTTAGTTATATTGAGGCCATATGCTGCAAATAAATCCATTCGCCACACTAGCAGGCTCAATCCCGCCAACATTTATGAAAGTATTCGTTATTGCCATGATCTTATGCGTTATTGTGGGCACGCTTTTGGATATGGCACATAAAAAAAATGCAAAATATTTTTTTATCAATCTTAAAAAATCTAAAGAAGCTGCAAAAAGAAAAATTAGTCCCTCAAAAAAAACATCAATTATAATTAAAACTGTTGCTAGTGATATAATGACCACATCTGAATTAGGCGCTGGACAAAGAAGAATTGCTCATCTTCTTGGTATGTATGGATCTATTTTATTTTGGACTGTAACTTGTATTCTAATATTCGGATATTCTAACCCATTTATTAGTACACCAGTCATTCTTCCAATGCTATGGCATATTGGAGCAATGATGACTTGTCTTGGCGGTTATTGGTTTTGGTTCTTTCTAAGAGTTGATGTTTCTGCTGAAGGTCATTCTTGGTATAGAATAATTAGAGCTGATTTATTTGTTCTATCATTAGTTACAGCTTCTACATTTGCTTTATTATGGTCTTACTTTCAATACGCAGATGTCGCAATACTAAGTTACTTGTTTTTAACTCTTTTAGTGTTATCTAATTTAGTACTTTTTGGCGGGGTATACTGGTCAAAATTTGCTCACATGTTCTATAAACCGGGAGCTGCGCTACAAAAAAACTTATCTGAGGAAGATGGTTCAAGAGATTGGTTACCAGAACCTTCAGACAAACCAAAGCAGTTTGGCCTTGGTATAAAAAGAGAATCTGCAAGACACTATTAACTTAGTGATTTTTTAGAATAGAAAGGAAATAAATATTATGTCAACTTTTGTATATATGACGAGATGTGATGGATGTGGTCATTGTGTTGATATTTGTCCATCTGATATCATGCACATTGACAAGGAAACAAGAAGGGCTGTTAATATTGAGCCGAATATGTGCTGGGAATGTTATTCATGTGTTAAAGCTTGTCCACAAAATGCAATAGATGCACGTGGCTATGCGGATTTTGCACCAATGGGTCATAAAGTGAGAGTCTTAAGAGAAGAAGAAAAAGGCACAATCTCTTGGAGAATAAAATTTAGAAATGGAACTGAAAAAAACTTTGAGTCACCTATTACAACAAAGCCTTGGGGAAAACATATTCCAAAACTAGCTGAAGAAAATATGCCATCTAACGATGATTTAGAATCTCAATTACTTTATTCCGAGCCTAATGGTTTAAACATTGATACTGGATTACCACAAATTGATAAAAGTAGTTTTAAAAAAGGCGTTTACTACTAATGGCAAAAACAAAAACAGTTTATGAAGATTGTGACATCCTCGTCATTGGGGGAGGAATGGCAGGCACAGGTGCGACTTTTGAGTCAAGATACTGGGGAAGAGATCTTAAAATTGTTTGTGTTGAAAAAGCAAATATAGATCGAAGCGGTGCTGTAGCTCAAGGGTTATATGCGATCAACTGTTATATGGGTATGCAATGGGGAGAAAACCAACCTGAAGATCATGTGAGATATGCAAGAAATGACTTGATGGGGTTGGTTAGAGAAGATCTAGGTTATGATATGGCTCGGCATGTTGACTCGACAGTTCATATGTTTGATGAATGGGGCTTGCCAATGATGCGTAATGAAGAAACTGGTCGATATTTGCGCGAAGGAAAATGGCAGATAATGATTCATGGGGAGAGTTATAAGCCAATTGTTGCAGAAGCTGCAAAAAAATCTGCTGATAAAATTTACAACAGAATAATGGTCACTCATCTTCTTATGGATGAAAGTAAGGATAATAGAGTTGGAGGCGCTGTTGGGTTTAATATGAGAACAGGAGATTTCCATGTTTTTAGAGCTAAAGCTGTAATCGTCGCTGCTGGTGGAGCTTCACATATATTTAAGCCTAGAGCTGTTGGAGAAGGAATGGGACGTACATGGTATGCGCCTTGGAGTAATGGGTCGGCATACGCCTTACCTATTGCAGTCGGTGCAAAAATGACTCAAATGGAAAATAGAATTGTACTTACAAGGTTTAAAGATGGTTATGGCCCAGTAGGCGCATACTTCCTTCACCTGAAAACATATACTCAAAATGGTAATGGTGAGAATTACGAAGAAAAATGGTATGAGCAAACAAAAGAGTTGGTTGGTGAGTACATCGATCATACTCCTGTTCCAACCTGTTTGAGAAACCATGCGTTTATTGAGGAAGTGAAAGCTGGTGGAGGACCAATTCATATGGTAACCACCGAAGCCTTTCAGGACCCCCACTTAGAAACTGTTGGTTGGGAAAATTTTTTAGGTATGACTGTTGGCCAAGCGGTTGTTTGGGCTTCTCAAGATATTGATCCAAAATATACTAACCCTGAATTAACAACATCTGAACCTTATGTCATGGGATCGCACGCAACATGTTCTGGAGCATGGGTAAGTGGGCCAGAAGACTTATCTCCACCTGAATACTTCTGGGGCTATAATCGTATGCTCACTGTTGACGGTCTATTCGGAGCTGGTGATACAGTGGGTGGAAGTGCTCACAAATTTTCATCAGGATCTTTTACAGAAGGAAGATTGGCCGCAAAAGCTGCTGTGAAATATATCAGAGATTTAAAAGACGAAGAAATTAAAGTTAGTGATAAACAGTGTGAAAATTTCAAAGAAGAAATTTACAAACCTTTAGAGAATTATAAAGTTGGACGTAATGAGATAACTGCTGGTACTGTTTCACCAAGTTATTTGCTTCCTATTCAGGGATTGCAGCGTTTACAGAAAATAATGGATGAATATGTGGGGGGTGTTGGTGCTAATTATATGACCAATGGAAATCTACTTAAAAAAGGAATTGAAAATCTAAAAATTCTTCAAGAAGATCTTGAAAATATTGGTGCTGAAGATTTACACCAATTAATGAGAGCTTGGGAATTAAAACATCGAACTCTTACATCTCAATGTGTTGCTGAACACACTTTATTCAGAGAAGAGACAAGGTGGCCTGGGTACTACTATAGGGGCGATCATATGAAACTTGATGATGATAACTGGCATTGTCTAACAGTTTCTCGTCGAGATCCAAAAACAGGTGAGTTCACTCTGGAAAAGGCCCCTCTTTATCATATAGTTGACTAAGTAAATGAACCTCCTTGAGAAATCAGATCAAGAAATTCTTGAAATAGCTAATCCCCTTTGGGACGATCTTGTAAAACATTCTAACGCAAAAGATTATTGGAATTTTATAAAAGATTTTTCTGCAAACATGTTGATGGGTGCAAACGAAATAGAGATTGGAAAGCAGTGGAATAGCAATAAAATGTTATCTAGCTTATCTTCAGAAAGAGAATTTCTAGGCTGCTTAAGACGGAATGAGCATGTAACAGTTTTATTTAAACAGGGAAGCGATGAAGTAGAAGGTGATTTTCTGGGTAGACTCGTTCTTGGAGTTGAGGATGAGGAGGTAAAAATATTTGGAGCAACAATCTTTTAAGTTAATCTAATTCTTTTTTCCGACGCATTTCAGCCCTTATCTTTGTTGCCGATATTTTATGAATTTCTTCACCCAGATCGTGTTCCGTAAAAGTGTAGCCAACACCTCTTCCATAAGAAATATCAGTAATATTTGGAACTTTAATTACAATATATTCCCTACCTTCTTGAAACCCATGCACATTTAATCCAGATACAATTCTTTTCTTAACATCTTCAAACTCAAATGGGTTGTCAGCCTGTCCTTCTACTCCAGCATCAGCTCCAGCAACATCTCTATACATAATGCAAACCTGTCCTGATAGATCTAAGGCTTTTTTAAAAAGTGCTGTATGTCCATCATGCCAAGGTTGCCACCTGCCCAACATTTGTGATGTAGGTTTTTTCCAATCAAACATTGTTCTTCAATTCCTCAGCAATTTTTTTTATTTCATCATCACTTAAAAACTTTGTTATATGTTGATCAATTTTTTGAGGAGGATCAAATACTTTATTCGTATTTTCAAATTCCTTACTTTTCTCTAAAGTTGCAACATCAAATGGTAGATCTTTTGCGCCTTTTAATTCATCTTTTTTTTCTGCAACAACTCTTCCTTCTTTGACAGTATCAAGCCAAATCACATAATCAGGATCAAAAGTTTTTCTTGAATTTTTTGTTGGAGCCACAAAGTCACAGATAACCCACCTTCCTTGCGATATTTCAAAATCAGCAAAAGTTTTCATTCTATTTGCCTGTCTAGCCCTTCCCTCCATAGAGAAATCCCAATCACTAGCTGAGCGTCTTACAGTGTCGGCATTATACCATGCACAATTTTCTAAATATTCTGCAAGTCTCTCAGAGAACCAAGTTTTTCCAGATCCGGGTAATCCACAAACTAATATTTTCATAATTCCTGAAACAATCTTATACGCTAATCATTCCAATTCATATATTTTTCACATTCATTAGGAACATTTTTTGAAAAAGCAAAACCCTCTTTCCAGATATAATTAGCATCAAGACAACAACTGAGTTTTTCACTTGAGGAACTATGAGACGAATAACAAATTTCATGCAAAGCTTGTAAATTTCTGAAATTATAAATTTCTATTCCTGCGATTATTAGCACTGTCAGAATTAAGCCAATTAATCCAAATATTTTAAAAACTTTATTAAAAATACTTTTGATATGAATTTTTCTAATCTGAATAATGAAAAAACAAATTGGTAATATAGAATAAAATATTATGACGCCTATTAAACCATAGAGCGGAAGAAAGGTTTGTATATTTACTTCATTCTCAAAATAGTAAATTGTAAATGGAACGTAAGTTAAGAAAGC
>Ga0181564_10001921_pt1 | contig 18448 bp, 14 predicted proteins | sample 011ome_24_FD_134512 | JGI IMG/M metagenome (GOLD analysis project Ga0181564, IMG submission 134512) | Coastal salt marsh microbial communities from the Groves Creek Marsh, Skidaway Island, Georgia - 011513CT metaG (megahit assembly) | ecosystem: Environmental > Aquatic > Marine > Intertidal...
GAATTTGGTGCCCTTTCCCCTACGGCAAGGGATACTGAAACGCCCTGACTTACCGGGCGAGGAGATCACGGATGGGGTTTGAAGCGAACCATGGGATGGGGTGTGGTCGAGGTCAAGGCGGGTAGCGGATCGACACGTATCGTCAGCGCTGACCCGCATACCCGAGGATGACCGCTTAATCCAATTCCCACAGCCTCGCCCGGGTGGCTGAAACTTGGTTGATCGTGACTTCGCTACCTGCCCCCCATTGGGCCTGTATATAGTTGACGATGCCTGCAACATCCGCATCAGAAAGTTGACCCCAAGCGGGCATAATAGGAATGGTGTGGCCATTCATATCGCCGCCTCGGCGAAATCGTCCGGTCAGTACGGTCTCAATCATTTGCTCTGCATCACGCAAAGCCGCGATGCGTTTGAGTGAGGGATACCAAGGCTCAATGCCTCCGCCGGAAGAGCGATGGCAAGTCGCGCAATGTTGATTGAATACTTGTTTGCCCTGGTTTGCAGAATGATCGGGCAGGTTTAAGGCCTGTTCCGCAAGAGAGACTATTGGTAGACAGCTCCAGGTCGCAATGAGAGCAACAAAAATAAGTCTGCGCATAAGAATTCCTTCGATGCATAGGTTAACTCGGTCGGTAAACTATAGCGGTACGTGCAGGAATCGGTACTAAGGGATATCCGAGGGAAGATTGACAGGATGTGCCTGGGTGAGGAAAATGCGCGTCCCTCGAACGCGAGGTGTGATGGCTAGGTAGCTCAGCTGGTTAGAGCGCAGGATTCATAATCCTGAGGTCGGGAGTTCAAGTCTCCCCCTAGCTACCATTGTGAGCCAACATCGACGATTTGCGCCACACTGCAGGATGGTGCGTTTGAGTAAGAGATTACTGTGGCGGCGCAAGCTGACACTCAGCAGCAGACCGATACGGATAAGGTTTGGTGGGCTTGAAATCGTTGTTGTCCAATGGCGTTGTAAAGATGGCGCTAATCCGCTCGCCACGTTAATGACGTTTAGTCGCTGCGGAACTTCAATTCAACAATGCCAATGCCGCTCTCCCCGGCAATTGAGTAGTATAAATAAGTGCGTCCACCCGTCTGAAAAATCGCTGGATCGCGCAGTTGATTGACCCGCTTCTTAATAGCGCCGCGTGCAGAAGCTTTGATAGGGAGGTCGCCGCCTTCCCAGTCCTCCCTAGCCCGCAACAACTCAAGGGGACTGCTTTCCTGCCAGGCAAGCCAAGGTCGGGATAAGTCGATAGTCGCATGTAAGATGGCTTCAGGTGCATCACCTGCCTGCGTATAGAATACGTGCAGCGTTGTGTTTTTGCGCAGCAGGGCACTGTGGCGCATGGTTGGATTGAATAGCGCGGGTCCCAGCTCAAATCCGGTTAGCCCATTTGCAGACCGGTAGATGACGCCGGGCATGGCCAGTGCGTACCAGACGTTGTCGAACCGAAATACACGAAAGTAAGGCTGCCCCAACAACTCAGGCTGGGCGGTAAAGTGAAGACCGTCTTGGGAGATAGCCACGCGAGTATATTGCCTGCCATCACTTTCCAGACCGTGATAGTACATCCGTATCTCTCGGCTTTCGGGCACCACAATGACATCCGGTGATGCGATATGGGCATAGAAAGGGATCGGTTTTCCGGCTTCAACAGTGTGGAGGGCGCCCGAAGATAACTGGTCAGCAGTTGGTGGCTCAACAGGGAAACCTGAAGCCGATAGCGGTAATACACCACCTGGGTGTACGGTAAAGGGTCCTGTCGGGTGATCAGCGTACGCCATCCGAATGTAATCTCCTTGGTGATGAGAGAAGTACAGGTAATAGCGTCCCAAGGGTGCAACAACCCAGTCGGGTACTTGAATGACCGAAGGTCCGTTAATGTTTTCGGCAAGATCCGGCACGTGATCCGTAACCGCCAGCAGCGGATTGTTCGGTAGTCGGGTCACGTCAAAATCGGTCAGGTTAGTGGGCTGTGTGTTGGCCATAGACGGGGTGCTCGCGATTAGTGCACAGCACACGAGAGTAATAGCTTTGCCGGTATTGAACATAAGCGCGTTGAGCCTTGGGTTGATCTGCTCAATACTGCGCGGGTATCACAGGGAGCGCAAACGGAGGACAAAGTAGTGGTCGCAAAAATTGATAGGAGTGGTGCTCTGGCGGGTCGAACCGCACTGATAACGGGAGCAAGCAGAGGTATAGGGGCAGCCATTGCTTATCGCCTCTCTATGGCTGGGGCCACCGTGGTGGCCACGGCGCGTACCGTTGAGGAAGGCGCCAACCCGTTACCAGGGTCGATCATGGGGACCGTGAACACAATTAAACAAGCAGGCGGCGAAGCCTTTGCGGTCGCGTGTGATCTCACGCAACCTGCGGACCGTGCTGATCTCGTCGAGCAGGTGCAGGCACTGGTTGGGTCGATTGATATCCTAGTCAACAACGGGGCGGTCACCTTTTATTACCCGATTGAAGATTTCCCCGATAAACGCCTGCGATTGATGTTTGAAGTCCAGGTTCATGCTGCGGTGGAGTTGTCTCAGGCGTTTTTGCCTAATATGGTGGAGGCGGGTCGAGGTAACATTATTTATATCTCCTCCGGCGCGGCGCTGCACCCCCAAAAACCCTACCCGGCGGCTCGCGGGGGAACGGTCTACGGCATGTGTAAAGCCGCGATGGAGCGCTTCAGTACTGGTCTTGCAGCAGAGCTTTATGCACAAAACATAGCCGTCAACTCAATCGCACCGGGGCTGGTCGCCACCCCAGGTGCGGTACACCATAATTTAATCACCGAGGCCAATCGGGACCTGCAGTCGCCGGTAGAAGCGATCGCGGAGGCGGTTTGTCATATGTGTCGCTCACCGGCGCAAGAGATTACGGGGCGCGTTGACCAGATTAAACCGTATATGGATGAATTTGACCTTCAGCCTGTGCCCTTGATCGGTTAGGTGGTGTCTGTTCCTGTGGGTTGAGGTTGCGTTGGTATCGGAATGCCAAATTCAGTGAGTACTTGTGTCGTGTGTTCGCCGAGCAAAGGCGGGCGTTGATAAAGCCCCGTGGCAGTTGACTGAAATTTGATGGGGTTAGCTGCGACTTGTGCGGTGGGATTGCCGGTGCCGGGCAGCAGGAATGATTCCAACATCCCACGCGCCGCGACATGGGGGTCGGCAAAGACCTCGGCGAGTTGATTGGCAGGCCCCACAGGAACCTTCCCGCCGATGGCGTGTACGACGGCTTGTTTACTCAGTTGGCTGGTCCAGGCAGACACCTGTGCGTCGGTAAAAGCCTGATTGGCGGTGCGCTTCGCATTGCTGCTGGTGCGTTCGTCATGCACCAGGTCTTCGCGTCCCATGGCGTCACATAAGGCCTCCCAGTGTCGCTCCACCGGTGCGGCGATGGCAATGCGACCATCAGCGGTTGGAAATAAGCCAAAGGGGGTCAGCGCCCGCTTACCCGGTTCAGGTTGCTTCTGGGTCAGGCTGAAGGCGGCAATCTGCGATCGCAGTAAGGTCATCACGGAGTCATACATGGCGACATCAAAGAATTCCCCTTGGCCGGTCAGCCTGGCTTTGTGAACGGCGGACACCAACCCAAGGGCCATCAGTGTCCCGGGATAGATGTCAGATATGGCCACAGGCCACAGGTCGCCGGTGGCCTCGACCAGCCCGCCTACACTTTGACCGGCCACATCCAGACACGGCCATTCGCCGTAGGGACTCGCGCCCGTGCGCGTGTCGCCATAGCCGCGTATCGCACCATAAAATATTTTAGGATTGCGCTCGGCGAGGGTTTCATAGCCTAACCCCAAACCCTCCATGACACCCTCGCGCATGTTTTCAACCACGGCGTCCGCCTGCTCGCAAAGTTGACAGAAAGCCTCTCTGTCGTGGGTTTGTTTCAAGTCCAGGCAAACGCTTCGCTTGTTACGATTGACTGCCGCGAACGCCATGCCAAAGTCTGCTCCGTCAGCTTCCGGTTTAAACGCGTGGTGATAATTGGGCGGATAAGGCGGCAGTGGGCGAAAACCATCCCCGCCCGGGGGCTCTACTTTGATTACATTAGCACCCAAATCAGCCAGTAAGGCAGTGCCAAACGGGCCGGCGAAGGCCATGGTGCAGTCAATGATGGTTAGGTCTTCAAGCGGTCCGGTGCGGTCGAAATTGTTCATGCAGGATCCTCCTGACAGTTTGATTAACACCCATCGCGCGTAGCTGTCTAGTGGTTTAGTGATCCGGTGGAAATCGTATTAACATGCAAGTCTCGATTGCAAGCCCGGAGAGGGAACGTGTCGGCGACTGAAGATCTGCTGCTGGAAGGTGTGAAAGTAATTGAAGTGAGCTCATGGATTGCAGCCCCGTCCTGTGGCGCGATGTTGGCGGATCGCGGTGCTGATGTGATCAAAATAGAACCCCCCGAGGTGGGTGATGCTTATCGGGGTTATTACGAGATGCCGGCCAGTCCCGATGCTGAGGTAAATTTCACCTGGATTCTAGACAACCGCAACAAGCGGTCCATGACGCTAAATTTAAAATCTGAGCGCGGCAAAGCAATATTGCATCGTCTCGTAGAAGCGTGTGACATATACATCACGAACCAGCCACTACCATTCCGTCGCGAGCAAAAGCTAATGTGGGAGGATCTGCGACCGCTAAATGAATCGATGATTTACGCGTCCATAACCGCCTATGGTGAGGAAGGTCCGGAACGAGACCGCGAGGGGTTCGACCTGGTAGGTTATTGGTCGCGTTCAGGTCTGATGAATCAGATGCGTCACTCGGGAGCGCAGCCTTTTCAAGCCATGGCCGGTATGGGCGATCACCCTACGGCCGTCGCGCTCTACGGGAGCATCATGACTGCACTGTTTCGTCGTGAGCGTACCGGCCAAGGTGCTAAGGTCCATACGTCGCTGCTGGCCAACGGATTGTGGTCAGCATCCTGTTTCGCTCAGGCGGCATGGGCCCATGCCGACTTTTCTAATATTCCTCCGCAGCGCCTAACGACTGCACTCTATTTGACTGCGGATCAACGCTGGCTGCAGTTTTCGATGGTGCGTCAGGAGGAAGATTTCGACCGGCTTATTCTCGCGTTGGGTCGCCCGGAATGGTTGATTGATGAGCGTTTTGACTCCGCTGAAAAACGTCTGGAGCACTATGAGTTGTTTACCGAAATGATGCGTGAGGAGATCGCTCAGCACACGGCAGAACACTGGATGTCGATTTTCGCGACCGAACAGGTACCCGCAGCGTTGGTCGCAGAATTTCAGGACCTGCCTCTGGATGCACAGGTGTTGGACAACGGTATGGCTATGCCAGCAAACGACTCGGTGGGTATGAGCCATGTCATCCGGGATCCGATCAATGTGGATGGCTTAGCTCGAGTAGGGGCGAAACCCGCCCCCGACATGGGCGAGCACACGGACCAAGTGTTGGCGGACATGGGCTATACCGCCCCAGAAATTGAGCGTTTGCGCGGTGACGGCATAGTTTAGGGACTCGCAGTTCGAGGTGTTGCTGCGGTGCCGTTAAAAAAATTAACCACCGCATCATTGAAGCCGTCAGCGGCCTCGATATTCACCGAATGGCCACCAGGTAGATTGGCCACCGGCAGCGTTGGGTATCTGGCAAGTAGGGCGTTCAGATCGGCCTGGAACGCCCGTTCGTACATGCCGTTGATGACGAGAAAGGACTGGGGCAGACGCTCCAGCAAGTCCACGCAGTTCAATTGTGCACCCAATCGTCCGCCGTTCTCTACCGCCTGGTGGGGGATAGCATCGGCTTTGTCGACCAAGGCCTGCTTGATGTGGGCTGGAAATCGCCGGGCATGGATGGGATGGTAAGGGAGTGTGCGCAGGTCATGGGCACCCGGTTTAGGGGAGGGTCGTGTTGGCGATTTCTTCCCCCCGCTCGAACCTGCAGAGAGATCCCCGAACGCGGAACGCGAATTTGTCACCACGACGCGGTGCACTTGGGCAGGAGAGTTTGCAGCATAGTTGAGGACGATCCCGGCGCCGTAAGATTGTCCAATAACATTCCAGTGATCGATCTGCAGGACTTTGCGAATGGCTTCAAACTGGTCGATATAGGCCTTAATCGAAAAGCTCTCTGTGGATTTCGGCAGCGGCGAATCGCCATGGCCCCAGAGCTCGACCATGACGAGGCGATAATGTTCAGACAAAGCGGTGAGGTTGGGTAACCATTGGGCATTACACGACAAAAAACCGTGCAGTAGCATCACCGCTGGCGCGCCGGGTGGACCTAAGTCCTGGTAGGCGAGTTGGCTGTCGTTGGTTTGCGGCATACGTTCCTTTTGTAGTGGAGATGCACGAGTTGTAGTGGAGATGCACGAGTGACTCGTCGAGCAGAATATAGCTTGGTGGCAGTGACGCCAACCCCACTGTTCAGCGCCAGTTGCCAGCGCTAAACTAAGTAACGCCAGATGCTTGGGGAAGGTGGATGTCCGAAATTAAGACGCTTGCAGACATAACCCGGGTGCATGCCCGTGTGCGGGGCGATGCAACGGCATTGACCTACGCTAACGACGGGCGTGAGTGGAGTTATGCGGCGCTGGATGCAGAAGCGAATCAAGTCGCCAATGCTCTGCTCGCTGCGGGCGTTGGGGCTCAAACCCGTATTGCCTATTTGGATAAAAACACCCCGGAATACTTCACCTACCTGTTTGGCGGCGCCAAAATAAATGCGGTCTCGGTGGCTGTCAATTGGCGTCTGGCGCCCGCCGAAATGGAGTACATCCTCAATCATAGCGAGGCGACCACCCTGCTCATCGGTGAGGAATTCCTCCCGTTACTGGCAGATATGGAGTTAACCCACATAAGGTGCACCGTGGTCCTTGGCGATCCGGGACAAAGTGAGCTGTTGAGTTATGAGCAGTGGTTGTCGGGTCACGGGACAGACGCACCCGAAGTAACCATCAGCGCTGCAGACACGTGCTACCAACTCTATACGTCCGGAACGACAGGTTTGCCCAAGGGTGTGGAATTGACCCATGCCAATTTTATGCATTGCTTGTCTGAATCATTGGCGGCCACGGGCATGCATCAACAGTCGGTCAATATGGTTTGTATGCCCTTATTTCACATATCCGGCAGCGGATGGGGGGTCGTCGGCATTTGTAACGGTGCTCGCTCCGTGTTGTTGCGTGACGTTGATTTGCCATTGATTCTGCGACTTATCCCACAGCTGCGAGTGACGCATAGTATTTTTGTGCCCGCGGTGCTGCAATTTCTACTGGCGAGCCCAGAGTGTAAAGGGACAGATTTCTCCTCATTAGAGTCGATAACTTACGGCGCCTCACCCATCACTGAGGCGGTTTTGGTTGAAGCGATGGATACCTTTAAGTGTGAATTTGTGCAGGCGTACGGGCTGACTGAAACAACCGGCGCGATTTGTGTTCTGACCCCGCAAGATCATGCGCCGGGTGGCCCCAGAGCCCATCTGCTCCGTTCTTGCGGTCGCCCGATTGCAAATCATGCGTTACGTATTGTCGATGCTGAAACCGGGGCCTCAATGCCGGACGGTGAGGTCGGCGAAATTTGGGTACAGGGCCCGCAAAATATGAAAGGGTATTGGCGTAATGATGAGGCAACAGATGAAAGCTTCACCGACGATTGGTTTCACACGGGCGATGCTGGATATCTGCAGGACGGCTACCTGTTTATCCATGATCGCGTAAAAGACATGATCATCAGCGGTGGTGAAAACATATATCCCGCTGAGATTGAAAACGTGCTGATGCAGCACCCACAAATCGCGGATGCGGCGGTCATTGGTGTGCCCAGTGAACGCTGGGGGGAAACAGTGAAAGCCATCGTGACCCGCCTCGATGAAGAACTGGACGAAGCAACCGTTATCGCGCATTGCCGCGAGCACCTGGCGCACTATAAGTGCCCCGCGTCAGTCGACTGGCTGGCGCAAATTCCACGCAACCCCTCAGGCAAAATTCTTAAAGTTGAATTACGCAAATCCTATTGGGCAGGCAAGAATCGGTTAGTGTCATAATTGGACATACGCGAGACTCTTTCCTAGGCCGCAGTTCACAGGAGTGCATCGCGGACGCCCTTGGATTGATGAATGACCAGACCCAATGGTTGCTTCCTGGCTCTGCTTGCTTATGATTCACACCCGCCAGAGAAGGTGGAGCGCGTCATCAGTTCCCGGGAGTAAAATAATGAGCACTACTGCAACCAAAATATTACTTGAAGAATCGGAGATGCCCACTCAGTGGTACAACGTTGTTCCCGATTTGCCGACGCCGCCGCCGCCGCCCCTGCATCCAGGCACTCACCAACCGGCGACTGGCGATGATTTTGCGGCCCTGTTTCCCAAAGCCTTGATCGAACAGGAAATGTCAAGTGAGCGCTATATTGATATCCCCGGAGAAGTGCTGGATGTTTATCGTCTTTGGCGCCCGAGTCCGTTGTTCAGGGCGCATAGGTTGGAAAAATTACTCGATACGCCAGCACGCATTTACTATAAGTATGAGGGCGTGAGTCCTGCGGGGTCTCACAAGCCGAACACTGCTGTACCCCAGGTGTGGTACAACGCCCAGGAAGGTATTCGTAAACTAACCACAGAAACCGGGGCGGGACAATGGGGCAGTTCGCTGGCTTTTGCCTGTGCACAGTTTGGTCTGGAATGTGAAATTTGGCAGGTCGCTGCGTCATACCGGGCGAAGCCGCATCGACGTACCATGATGGAAATATGGGGGGGAAAGGTCCATCCGAGTCCCTCAGAGGTGACCGAGTTTGGCCGCAGTTTGCTGGCACAGGACCCGGATCATCCCGGATCTCTGGGCATCGCAATCTCAGAGGCGGTGGCCGAAGCGGTGCAAGATCCGAATATCCGGTATGCGCTGGGCAGCGTGCTCAATCACGTTTTGCTTCACCAAACCATCATCGGTGAGGAAGCACTTTTGCAGTTGGCAAAAGTGGGCGAGACACCCGATGTGTTGGTGGGCTGTACGGGTGGAGGGTCAAATTTTGGCGGGTTGGCGTTTCCATTCTTGCGGGAAAAGTTGGCCGGTAACATGAACCCGACCATTCGATGCGTAGAGCCTACAGCCTGTCCAACCCTAACTCAGGGCGAATATCGTTACGATTTTGGTGATACCGCCGGGCTCACGCCACTGATGAAAATGCACACACTTGGGCACGCTTTCATCCCGGAACCCATACATGCGGGAGGATTGCGCTACCATGGCATGTCGCCCCTGGTCTCCCACATCTATGATCAGGGCCTGGTGGAGGCGATTGCGATACCGCAGACGGAATGTTTTGACGGTGCTCTAAAATTTGCGCGGTCCGAGGGCATTGTACCTGCGCCGGAACCCACCCATGCATTGGCCGCAGCGATTCGTGAAGCCAATGCGTGTAAAGACAGCGGTGAAGAAAAAGTGATCCTGACTGCATTGTGTGGGCACGGCCACTTGGATTTAGCGGCGTACGAAAAATATTTGTCCGGTGACATGGTTGATCTTGATCTGGCACAAGACAGCATCGCTGAGGCCATGAAAAGTGTGCCGAAGATTGCGGGTTGAACCTGCACTCCCGAATGTAAATAGGAAGATGAGAATTACTATGAAACGAGTCAAAACCCAGTTGGCGATGTACACCATGGCTCTAGTTGGTTGCGCCGCGCTTTGGTCGCAGCCCCTGAAGGCAGAAGAAAACTCAGGGACGACGGTTGATCTGTTGATGGAAGAGTTGGTCGTGACTGCTCGTCGGCGCGAAGAAGGTCTGCAGGATGCACCGATCGCGGTATCTGCCTACACGGGTGATACTTTAGATTACCGGGGTGTAACCAGTCTCAGTCAGATCGAACGCTTCGTGCCGAGCCTGACCCTACAGAACAATCCCAGTTTTGGCGGAGCCTCCAACTCTGCAGCCATTTACCTGCGAGGTGTGGGCCAAAAAGAGTTCTTACCCACAACGGAACCCGGCGTAGGGCTTTATGTAGACGGAGTTTATGTGGCACGTTCCGTTGGAGCGATATTGGATATAGTGGATGTGGAACGCCTTGAGGTCCTGCGCGGACCACAGGGCACGCTGTTCGGGAGAAACACCATCGGTGGAGCGCTGTCGATCACCTCGGTTAAGCCGGATCCTGCGGGCGACAGTGAAGCCACTATCTCGATCGCGGGGGGCACCGATGATCTGATTCACCTGAAAGGCGCAGCGCATTTGCCAGTTAATGATACCTTCGCCGTGCGTGCATCGATTGCGTCTATGCAACAGGACGGATACGTAACGCGCACCGACGGTACGGACCTGGGTAATGACGATACCCTAACCGGTCGTCTTGCTTTTTTGTGGGAGCCCAACGATCGCCTCTCTGCGCACGTGTCAATAGATGCTACCCGGGATCGTGAAGAGGGTCCTGCGATGGAACTGATCGGTATCGATTTCACCGATTTGAGCCAATTGCAGGGAGTGGTTTTAGCGCCACCGCCACCAATGGCCTTTATCCACAATGTCACCACCGCAGCAGTGGGCCCTGGGCAGCCCTGTGCCGTTGTTGTGCCAGGTGTTGTGAGTATCACCAGTAATCCCGGTTCAGCTGCCTGTTACGATTCTCGCTATATTGGCGCTGACGGTGACAACGAAGGCACAGCGCCAGCGTTTTCCGAGACGGACTTATTCGGTGTGTCGGCAACGCTCGAGTACGATCTGTCTGACGAGTTGTCACTCAAGTCGATTACCGCCTACCGTAAATTGGAGTCAGAATTCGCACGTGATGGTGACCATTCTCCGCACCGCATTTCTCAGTTCGAGGATAGTTTGGATCAGTCGCAATTTTCTCAGGAATTGCAGTTGTTGGGTGAACATCAAAATCTAAACTGGATTGTGGGCCTGTATTACTTCGAAGAAGACGGTGACAACGAAAATACTTTAGATTTTACGGTATCCAACTTTCGCTCAGGAGGTGAGTTTGAGAACGAAGCCTGGGCGATATTTGCGCAAGCAACGTATGATTTAACCGAACGGATGCACCTAACCTTGGGTGGTCGTTACACCGATGAGACAAAGTCATTTTTGCCGGATCAGATCATCTACAACAACTATTTTGCAGGCATCAGTGCGCTGGTCCCCCCAGGTAATCCGTTGGCAGCGCTGGACGCACCCTTTTTACAGGCGGGCTCACGTATTCTGCCATTTATCGAGAAAGAGATTGATATCTCGGAATTTACACCTATGGCCAACTTGTCATTTGATGTAAATGATAATGCCTTGCTTTACCTTTCGTATTCTGAAGGGTTCAAATCAGGCGGCTTTACACAGCGGGTGTTCCCACCGATCGTGGCCGGCTTCACCGCGCCGCCGGGAACGCCGGACCTGGACCTGATTCCCACTTACGATCCAGAATTTGTTGAGGTTATGGAATTGGGGTTCAAGTGGGAGCTGTTCGACAACCGGTTACGCATCAATGGTGCATTGTTCTCCACCGACTATGAAGAACTCCAGGTCCAGGTGTTCAACAGCGTGGCCCCGGTCACTCAAAACATTGGTGAGGCGAGTATTGAGGGTATCGAACTGGAAATGGTCGCGTCCCCTGGAAATGGCTGGTTCATTGAGGCGAGCGTATCGTTGCTGGATGCAGAATATGACAGCATCGATACCGGCGTAACCCTGATTGGCAAAGGGTTTGACTTCGAGCGTGTGCCCGAAACGACAGCGAGTCTAGGTCTGTCCAAAGAGCTGACGTTAGATAGCGGGACGCTGGTGTTGCGTGCAGATTGGAGTTATCGCTCGGAAACTTACAACGACGCCTTTAATACGCCGCTGTTGAAAACGGATTCCTACGACCTCTTCGATGCCAGTGTGCGCTGGACCAACACAGGCGGTGACTGGACGGTTGTTCTGGCGGGCATGAATTTGACCGACGAAGAGTATCTAGTATCCGGCGTTTACGGTACGGCATTTCAGTCTTATGAAGGTTTGTTCGATCGCGGCACCCAGTGGCGTTTGGAAGTGCGTAAGACATTCCGGTAGAGACCGATCATTTGTAAAGGAGTGCGCTGTGGCGCGGGTGCAATTAGTTAAACCGGATAAAGTCAGTGACGCGGACACAGCCGAAATTTTGGCTTGGGTGACTGAAATGGAAGGCAGTGTGCCTAACCATTTTTTTGTTGAGCTAAACTTTCCCGATTTCTTTGTGGCGAAATTGGGCGCCACTAAAGTGTTGTGGCAGATGGGTGAACTCAGCATGCCAGAGATACAGCATGTGGGGATATTGGTGTCGAAGGCGAATGGATGCGCCTACTGTACGGCAGCCTTCTGCACCATACTCAATTACGGACTCGGTACCGCAAAAGAGTATGTCGAAAGCTTGTTGCAGGACGAGTTGGATGTGGTTCAAGGTGAGCGGTTACGGGCGATCCTGGGCTATGCACTGACGGTCAATGCGAGCCCTGCATCAGTCACCGATGAGCAAGTGGCGGCGCTGCGCAACGTGGGTTTGACTGACAAAGGAATTGTACAGCTGACGCATATTGTGAGTGATTTTTCTGCCTACAACACCCTTAATCTCGCGTTGCAAACCGACTATGACTATCAGGAGTTCTGGCGGGAATTAGCGGGCTTCGAGGTCGTATAGCGCCAGGCTCTCGGATATCTGAGGCATGCAAAAGGCAATTGCTCCCCTGCCTCCGGGCGATCGACATTTGCGACCGCGTTGAACCTTATTTATGATGATCATCAGTAACAAGCCCCCGGTGAGGGACGGGTTACATAGGGAGTCGGATGTCCGGGAAATCAGTGAGATTCTGATGCTGGCCTCGCAACGGTAATTAAAGTTTCGGTTGTTCAACGAGCCACTGTACTCAACGTATGGGAAGGCGAATAACCCGAGCGTTTGCTCATACTTATCAGTCCGTAGACCGATCCGATACTCCAACCTGCCATTCCGCTCGAGGATCAGCGGCCAACGGAGAACTAAATTGAAGCCGTTTTCTCGAATCGCGCGCGTAGGCGCGTGTCGCTCTATGTGGTTAGGGTTGGTCGCCTTTGCCTTCCCGTTAACCCCAGCGGTGGCCGCCGACAAGCCGCCTCCACCCGTCATGGTTGAAGAGATGATTGTGGTCGCCTCCAGAGTGCCAACGCAAGCCAACCGTATAGGTAGAGCCGTGTCGGTGATCAGTGAATCAGACATAGCAGACCTTGGATACGAATATGCGGCCGACCTGCTTCGTTTCTTGCCGGGCGTCGCGGTCAGTCGCACGGGCGGTTATGGTGGACAGACTCAACTGAGAATTCGTGGTGCCGAAGCCAATCATTCGGTGGTTTTAGTCGATGGCATAGATGTGTCAGCGGCGGGTTCAGGTGAATATGATTTGTCGGCGCTACTGAGCGCAGACATTGAACGAATTGAAGTGTTGCGCGGCCCTAGTAGCGGTATTTACGGCTCGAACGCGATAGGCGGGGTGGTCAACATCATCACACGAAAGCCGTCAGAGGGCTTAAAGCTGGACGCCGAGTTAGAGACCGGAGACCATCAGACTCGGCACGGGGCGCTCACACTGTCCGCCGGTGGAACGCGCGCACGTGGCCGCATCACTTACGTCGAACGACAGTCTGAATTCGACTTGTCCGCTGACAACTCATTGATCGATCGAGAGCGTGACGAGGATGACCTTCAAACCCTGTCGACGCGATTGCAGTTTGATCCCACAGATCAGCTTGAGCTCGAGGTTATGGCTCGACACACTCAAAAAGATACCGATTTGGATGGTTTTGATTTCAGTGGTGGGCCACTCCAAGGCCTGGCGATTGATGATGATACAGCCTCCAAGGGCAAGGACCTCACCTATGGCCTGGTCGCCAAGTGGGGCTTGGCAGATGGACGTTCGGTGACGCGATTGTCGGCGGCAAAGACCGAGAGTGAGTTGCGAGGAATAGGGTATGGGAGTCGCTCGGAGCGCGAAGATGTGCGTGTAGAATCGAGTTGGCAATGGGCGCCTGGAGGAACCGTTGAGCACGGGTCGCGGTTGTTTTTGCAGGCCGAGGCTGAGTCGTACAAAAATCTGGTGCCCAATCAGGCGAGTCAGCGGCCCACCCTGAGTCGTGATTTGCTCGGCTATGGTTTTGAGCATCGCATAGCGGTGAACAATAACCTGTTTTTAAACGGTGTAGTGCGACACGATCGCAATGACGAGTTCGCAGACAGTACGACGTATGCCGTTGATTTTTCCTGGCGTTTGGAGTCCACGCAGACCCGGTGGCATGCGAGCGTCGGTAGGGCCGTGGCGAATCCTACGTTTTTTGAGCAGTTTGGGTTTGTGCCGGATTTTTTTGTCGGCAATCCAAGTTTGCGACCAGAAAAGTCTGTCGGTTGGGACTTTGGATTTGAACAAACTCTCCTCGGTGGGACGTTAACGCTGGACTTGACCTATTTTGATGCGGATTTGACCAACGAAATTCAATCTTCGTTCCCCTCGGTTGTGAATGCGCGCGGCTCCAGTGAGCGCCAGGGCGTTGAATTAAGTGGAGGTTGGCGCCCCACAAGCCAAACGACGGTGATGTGGAGTTATACCTTTACAAACACTAAAGAGCCCGGTGGACAAGAAGTGCGACGCCCTGAACATATGGCCAGTGTGAATGTTGCGCAGACCACGCTGGATGGTCGGTTACGCCTCTCCGCGGGGGCACTGTTCAACGGCGATTCGTTAGACAGTGACTTTCGGAATTTCTATACCAACGGGTTCGTTGCGGAACGCGGAAAAATGGACAGCTACGTGCTGTTCAACGCGAGTGCGTCCTTTGAGGTGATAAACAATTTCGAAATGTTCATCCGTGTAGAAAACCTCTTCGATCGTGATTACGTTGAAGCAATCAGCTATGCCACACCGGGTCGATCCCTGTTTGCCGGGGTGAGGTACCGTATTGGCGAATGACCTGTTGCCAACCGCCCCGTCACGGGTTGCCGCCTTCCAGTGAGACTTTAAACTATGCGTCACTCAATGGTACCGTTTAGCTGAACGTACACGAGAGACAAGGCGCGATGAATCGATTGGCAGGGAAAGTATGTCTGGTTACCGGCGGTGCGCGTGGTCAAGGCGCAGCGGAAGTTCGGTTGTTTCAGGCTGAAGGCGGGGTAGTTTGGATCGCGGATGTGCTTGACGAGGCTGGTCAGGCACTGGCGGAGGAACTGGATTGTCAATATCGTCATCTGGATGTCAGTAACGAATCGCAATGGCGTGCGGTGGTGAACGATGTTTTGGCGACCGATGGCCGACTGGACGTACTGATTAATAACGCCGGGATTTTCCGTACCAGCAGAATGATTGACACCACACTTGAGGACTATCAACGGGTTATGGATGTCAATGCAACCGGTGTCTTTCTGGGGATGCGTGAAGCTGCCGGGCCGATGATACGGCAAAGGGCGGGTAGTATCGTCAACATATCGTCCTTGGCCGGTTTGCGAGGTGCGGCAGGTTCAATGGCCTACGGCGCCTCAAAATGGGCGGTGCGGGGTATGACCAAGGCGGCGTCGATCGAGTTAGCGCGCAAAGGAATTCGTGTCAATTCTATCCACCCTGGATTGATAGATACCCCGATGGCAGAGGAACTTGGCGTGGGCACCGACCGGATGACCAGACGCATTCCGCTGGGTCGCGCGGCCCAAGCGGTCGAAGTAGCGAATATGGCGTTATTTTTGGCCAGCGACGAAAGTTCCTATTCAACGGGTAGCGAATTTATTGTCGATGGCGGTTTAAATGCACTGTAATGGCGGTGTTCGCGAAGACGGAATGAAATTGGAACATTGATGGCCGCCCATGCGAATATAGGGTCATGAATAGCTTAACCAGATCAGTATCCGCATCATATTCAAAGGCTGACAAACACTAATGCAATACGGTGAAACCAGTGGCGAGAATTGGTTGCAGGACAACGCACCTAACATTTTGAACTCTGTTGTTGATGCGATATTGACAATCAATGATCAGGGCGAAATTCAATTTGTTAATGAAGCCACCGAGCGCCTGTTTGAGTATTCCGCAGACGAGCTTATCGGTCAGCCGGTGTCCCTGTTGATGCCTGAACCCTATAAATCTCAACACCAGCGCTTTGTTGACAATTTTCTGAACACAGGTGCAGCGCAAATCATTGGTATAGGTAGAGAACTGACCGGCATGACCCGTAGCGGGAAATATATTCCCATCTACCTGGCGGTGAATGAACTCAAGTCCAGCAACGGTAGTTATTTCGCCGGTATCGTCCGAGATTTGACTCAACAGAAGGAAGAGCAGGAAGCCATACTCGAACAGCGAGAGCGTCTGGCACAAGTCGGTAGACTCAGCACCATGGGCGAGATGACAGCGAGCATCGCGCATGAAATCAATCAACCGCTGACCGCAATCGCGGCTTACTCTCAGGCCTGTCTGGGGTTGCTGGAAAAAGACAGTTTTGACCTCAGCGTTGTGGTTGAGGGGTTGCGGAAACTTAATGAGCAGTCGTTGCGAGCCGGCGCTGTGATCGAGCATATACAGCGATTTGTACGTCAGGAATCCAGTCAAAAGACGTCAGTTGATCTTCATGAGTCGATGATTGAACTGGTCAATTTTGCGTCGCCGGATGCGCGGTTGCGTGATGTGGAAATTGCAATTGAAGCAGAAGCCGGATTACCGTTGGTGTATTGCGATCCGGTACAAATCGAGCAGGTGGTTTTGAATCTCATTCGCAACGCGGTAGATGCCATGTGGGCGGCAAATTGTGCCTATGGAACGGTGGTCGTCGTCCGTCTGGGTCGCTGCGAAAATGGCATAGAGGTGAGCGTGGTTGACTCGGGTGTTGGCATTGCGGATGAGCAGGCGCGATTGATGTTCAGCCCGTTCTACTCCACCAAAGATGAGGGACTAGGGATGGGCCTTTCGATTTGTCAGTCGATCGTGCGGCAACATGGTAGCGACCTTAGGTATACGAACAATACAGCGGCTGATACCGCGCAGCACGGGTGTACTTTTTACTTCCAGTTGCCTAGCGGGGGAGCCTCTGAATGAAAGATCGGGGAAAACTATTGGGTGAGATATCAAGATGAATCAAAATAACGGAGTCTATGTCATTGATGACGACGAGGCGGTGCGTGACTCGATTGCGATGTTGCTTGAAACCGTGGACATTCCTTCGGTCGCGTATGCAGATGCACAAACTTTTTTAGATGAGGCTGATCTTGAGCAGGTCAACTGTTTGGTGCTGGATATCCGAATGCCCGGCATGAGTGGTCTAGATCTGCAGGAAAAGCTGGTCGCTATGAATGCTCAGGTGCCTATCGTGTTTATTACGGGGCATGGCGACATTCCCATGGCCGTGGAGGCGATGCGGCGGGGCGCCATAGACTTTTTACGCAAACCGTTCCGTGATCAAGACCTGCTCGATCGTATTCAGGAGGCGCTGTCGATTGATGCGCAACAGCGCAACAGTACAGCCGAAGCGGGTTCGGCACTGGCTCAGATTGCCAGTCTGACTCCGCGTGAACGCGAAGTGTTTACCCGCGTCGCCAACGGACAGGCGAATAAAGTCATCGCGATAGACTTAGCGATCAGTGAACGCACGGTCGAAATCCATCGCAGTAAAGTGATGCAGAAAACCAATTCTCGATCGCTGGCTGATCTGGTGCGCTTATTGATCAGAGTCGAAGAAATGGAACGGTCCAAGGCGACTTAGATAAAGGCGAGTTAAATAACCGGGAAGGAATCGTATTTTGGTGAACATAGCCGTACTTGGTCTGGGCAATTTTGGTACCGCTCTGGCCCGTAATTGGTTAGAGCGTGGCTACAGTGTGAGCGGCTGGACGGTCGAACAAGAGGTGTTCGATAGTGTCACCGACCATGGCGTTAACGAAAAATACTTGCCGGGCGTAGTGCTCTCGGGCTTGCGTGTGTCGATGGCGATCAGTGATGCGGTGTGTGATGCCGAAATTGTCGTGCTGGCTTTGCCATCGGGAGTTGTTTTGAGTGTCTTCGACGAATTGCTACCGCACCTGAAATCTAACCACGTTCTGTTGGATCTGGCCAAAGGTTTAGCGCCGGGTGACCGCTTAATTTCCGAGGTGATCGAGGAAAAACTGTCGGTTGCGGGTAAGCATAATCCGTTGTGCGTCATGATGGGCCCTACCATTGCTCCTGAACTCGCTGCGGGGGTCTACACCACAGCCTTAGTGGCCAGTCGAGATGCCCAATTGGCCAGTCGACTCGCGACGATGTTGAGTACCCAAACGCTATCGCTGGCCGCAGCGAGCGATCCTTTGGGCGCTGAGTATTGGGGTGCATTCAAAAATGTGATTGCCTTGGCTTGCGGCGTGGTCGACGGGTTGAAAGAAGATGGGCGCGGCGGTGATAACCTGAAAGCAGCGATTTTTACCGCTGGATATGCTGAAGCCGTGAGGTTGTTGCCAACGTTGGGGGCTGCGCCGGAGACGGCACTGAGTGCCGCGGGTA
>Ga0181564_10001929_pt1 | contig 18392 bp, 12 predicted proteins | sample 011ome_24_FD_134512 | JGI IMG/M metagenome (GOLD analysis project Ga0181564, IMG submission 134512) | Coastal salt marsh microbial communities from the Groves Creek Marsh, Skidaway Island, Georgia - 011513CT metaG (megahit assembly) | ecosystem: Environmental > Aquatic > Marine > Intertidal...
AAATGTGGATACTAATGAGGTATTAGAGTTTCCAATTTACGAAAAAGAATTGAGAAACGAAAAACTCAGAGGATCTACTTTACCAAAAGAAATAACTGATTTTGCTTTAGCCGGAGCTCCTTTCAGATGTGTAAAACCTCTTCCTATCAGTGATTTAGGATATACCGCTTCACCTACACATTCTATTGAAGCAGTGGGGGCCCACTACAACGAGGAAACCGGAGAATTTGATAGAGAGTATGGTTTAGTTGAAGTTGAAGCTATTAAACTAGAGGCAAGAAAATATTATAGAATGCAGGAATTGAGAAAAAAAAGAGCTACTGCCTTTGCTAAATTAGACGCTAAAATATTGAGATATGAAAGTCAGGTTAGACTAGGAGTCACTCCAACAGACGATATATCAGAACTAGATGCTAAAGCTCAAGAATTGAGAGATGTTACTGAAGTTGAAAATCCATGGGCAATTAAGGACTTCACCTTTTTTGATGTATAAATATTTTTTTTATTATGCGAGTATATTATGGACATTGAGTTTTTCAATAAATCTCATCAGAAAGAAATTAAATTAAATGAAAGAGATTTAACCCCGAAAGAAGAAACAGAAAAAGTTGAGCCTCGTCTGTCATCTAACAAAATGTCAGACTTGTTCAATGAAAGGACGAAAATAGGCCCATATGCATCTAGGTCTATTAGGAATAAGTGGGCAGCTAGTATTGAAGAATTAGTTCGTACACTGTCTCCCTGGCCTATAACATACGATGTTGGTTCTGTTCAACCCTCTAATTTCAGTGAATTTACCTATACTGAGTTCGCCGGCGGAGGACTTTGGATAACCACTCAATCAAGAGAGGTCAACTGTAGACTAATAGATTTTGCTTCTAAAATAGATTCTGGCAGAGCAGGTCAAGAGATTTTTGAAAAATTCGTCTACTCTTTTTCTGACAAGTATGAATTAGAAGAAATCGGAGACCAGTACAAAGATATAAAACACGCCGTATTTCTCCCCGGACACAATCTATTAGACTTGATGGATATCTCTCTATTAGACAGGTTATTGAAAGAAGAAGATGATGTAGTAGTAAAACCTCACCCCCTCACACATAATGATGCACTTAAAATGATTAGTGGTAGATGTGGTTGGCAAAAAGTTCTTCCAAAAAATGTCTCAGGCGCTAAACTTTTAGAGCAATGTGACACAATATATAGTACAACTGCATCTGAAATGATTATTACTGGGGCTGCTCTAGGAAAAGACGTTTACGATTTATCGGTTTGGAATTCATCTGGAGCGGGTGTATATCAGCCTTTTCATAGAATAATTACTTACTTGCAGAAGAGAGAAGGTAAAGAGGCGGCAAAAAAAGCAATAGCTAACATACTAGCATGTCCTTGGTCAGGCGTGGTGTTTGAATTTATGCCAGATTACGAAGAAAGAATGAAACTTTATTTTGATAAAGCACTTGAACTCAGAGAACTATATCGTCCACTTTCAACAGGACGTGGTATAATTGACAAAAAGCCTGAGAAGAAGGTTGAAAAGAAATGAAACCTGAACACATGGAGCGAGCTAAAATATGCAATTCTTGTGAACACTTAAACAAAATGATAAGTGTTTGCAAGAAGTGTGGTTGCTTTATGCCAGCCAAAACCAGATTGAATTGGGCAGAATGTCCTATCGGCAAATGGGGTAAGATAATACCCGCAAAAGAAATTCCATAAAATCTTATTTTACCGTTATAAATAATGAAAACTATTTCTTATATTCGGGATTAAGATGAACGGCATACTAGGTTATTTATCAGATGAAGTAGAAGAATATTATTCAGAACAAAAAGAATCTGAAGGATTTCGTTTCTACGAAAATTCAGGATCTAACAATAAGTTAGACCCTTTTATTTTTAATGAATCTACAACTTTTCAATATCCATTGAGTGTGGGTGATGTTGGAAATGAAGAACAGCCTCACAGTGTTTGCTTTTACATTAATGCCAGAGAGAACAGTAGAGTAGTAGGCGGGACCGATACTACTTTAGCGCCTGTAGATACTACTGCTGAAAATAGAACTTCCGCCGAGCAGAATGCAGTTATAGGAAAGACAATTTCTATGGGGGCGGCAGGCGCTTTAGCTTTTAAACTCGCTGGAACTTTTGGTAGACTCGTCGGCGGCAAAACTAGTCCTTTTGCAGCATCAATTGCCGCAGCAGGCGGTGTATATCTTGCCGCAGAAGGGACAGAAAATATAGAAAATATAATAGAAACTATATCTAAAGTTAGAACATTAGGTGCTATTGAACTTTATGTTTCAGCTCCTCCTGTCTCTCAATATTCTGCAAATTGGGAAAACAAAGAATTGGGGCCTCTAGCAGGTCTTGCTGGCAATCCTGTTTTTAACGAGGGAATCAATTTCAGTAATATACTTGAAACAGCTGGGCCTCTAGCAGCTAGGTCAGCAATTAAAGCTGCTGCAAATTTACCAGGCTCCCTAGGAATCGGCGGAGAACTCGGAGCATCTATTGATTTAGCATCAAGCAAAGTAGCCAATCCATATAAAGAACAACTATTTTCTAACATGGGATTCAGACAGTTTGCTTTTAATTATAAATTCAACCCGAGAAATAAACAAGAATACAGCAATGTACAGAGAATAATTCAATTATTTAAATATCATATGCACCCTGAGGTTTCTCCTAGTAAACTATTCTTAGAATATCCATCCGAGTTTGAAATAGAATATCATTACAAAGGAAAAGAAAATCCTCATGTAAGTAAGATATCTTCTTGTGCATTGACTGATGTTAAAATCACATATGGAAATCAAGATGCTTTTACTACAATTAAAGGTGAAAACGGCGCTCCAGCTGAGATAAACATGCAACTAGCATTTACTGAACTTGAAACACTAACTAACGAAAGAATAGCGGACGGTTACTAATGTTTTTTAAAGCTATGCCTAAAATAACTTATAAAGTAGATGAAAAAACTATTGTAACCAAAGACATCTTCAGGCGTGTTGGGTTAGATAGACAAATCAACAACAGACTAGCGTTAGAATCACATTATATTAAAAATGGAGAAACTCCTGATATAATTTCTAATAACGTGTATGGTTCTTCTAAATATCATTGGATCATATTGGTTGTTAATGATATTGTAGATACATATGAAGAATGGCCTAAAAGAGATGAAGAACTACTTGATTTTGTTGAATCAAAATACGGCACAGGCAATGCAAACTTTACACATCATTATCGTCTTATTGCAAATAAAGACATAACAGTTGATTATGATCCTAGTAAAATAAGCGAAATAGAGCCGGTGACTAACTACAACTATGAGTTAGACATAAATCAAAGCAAGAGGCAAATTTTCTTACTAAAACCTGAATATATTTCTAGATTTATTGCCAATTACAAAAAATTGATGGTCGTCTAAATTATGGATTTTTCAAGTGAGACTCTAATTCATGCAGGTGAATATAAACTAGAGTCACTAAATCTTACTAGTCAAAATAGTGGTGCTAGAGCCGACATAACTGAATTTATGTTGGAGCTTAATATATATGAAGATATATTTTCCTTTTGCATGACAGGGAATCTCATCGTAGCTGATGCTGCTAATTTGATTAGTAATTTTCCTATTCTTGGTAATGAATATATTACTATAAAAGTTAGGACACCCACCTTAGAAGACATTCCCGGAAATGTAATTGAAAAAACATTTCAAATATATGCGATATATGATAGAGTTTTGAACGATGATAGATCACAATATTACAATATTTCTTTTATGTCAATTGAGGGGTATGAGAACACAACATCAGTAGTGACAAAAGCATTCAGCGGACCAACTGATGAAATAGCACAAAAAATATTTGAAGATTATATTCAAGTTGACAGACCTATGTTTATTATGGACACTCCTCATACTAGTAGAATAAAATATACTTCAAATCATTGGTCTCCTTTCAGAAATATGAATTTTATATCAAAGACTGCAAAGGGCAGCAAATTGAAAGGATCGGATTATCTATTCTTTGAATCAAATCAATCATTTTATTTCGCCAGTATTGAAGGACTAATACAATCTCAGTTGAACGGAGTATTTGACGAATATGTATTAGAAAGAAATGGTGCTAATATGCCAAGAAGAATAACTGATGTTGGTTATACTGGAAACAGATTGCCGGATTCAGTTACAGCAATAGAAGACTTGAAAATGTTGACTACTATAGATGTTCTTGATGGAAACAATAAAGGAGCCTTTTCAGCCTCTATAGACGGGTACGACTTTTATACCAAAAAAGTTATTAATGTATCTTCAGATTTTGATTTTCCTGATTTTGTGAAAACTGGAAGCAAAAGTATTATACCTAGCACATTGCTAAAAGACCCTAGGGCGCATAAGACTTTTCAATCACATAATACTGGATTGTTTAGTGATTTTGGTATTACTGAAGAAAAAGAATTGCCCTCTGGTTCTGCTGCTTCAAATATATCTACCAATAAATTAAACAGAAAAGGCTATTTAAATTCTTTTGATAATAATAAATTTGAAGCGGTTCTTCCAGGTAGAACAGATATACAGGTGGGAAATGTAATAAGTCTGTTGTATCCTTCTGCTGAAGCACCCGGAGAAGATTTATCTACAGTATTAGATCCTCTTCTCTCTGGATTTTACATTATATCAGCTATTCACCATAAATTTGATTCAACTAGGCACAGCATGATTACCGAACTTATTAAAAACGGATACGAAGATTCTCCAGAAAAGGTTGCTCTTGAAGGAGATACCTCAGATGTATCCTAATTTTAATTGGTGGATAGGTGTCGTAGAAGACAGGGTGGATCCTGCAATGCTCGGCCGGTGCCGAGTGAGAATTATCGGATATCACACCTCGTCTAAACAAGACTTACCAACTGTTGATCTGCCATGGGCTGTTCCTGTCTCTCCTACGACTTCTCCGAGCATATCTGGAGTAGGTGATACTCCTGCCTATGTTCAGGGATCAACTGTGCTAGGCTTCTTTGCTGACGGGGAAGAGGGGCAGCAGCCTGTTATTGTAGGTACTTTAGGAGGCAAACCAAGAAACAAAAATGTTGATGAGAATGTAGGCTTCTCTGACCCTGACGGTATATTTCCAAGAAGTGAGCCGGATGTGGGTCTAAATGAACTACAAGAATCTGATCTATCAAGATTAGCAAGAAATGCTGATGCTGAAACACATGCCAGTCTGTTAAACAAGAGAGCAGCCAGACAAGAAGCAATACCGAGAGCAGTTGCACCTCATGTAGAATCAGTTTCTTCTGACATTTCTGGTGCGACTTATGACAGAGAGATTTGGGAAGAACCACATCCAAGATTTGGAGAAAAGAGTTATACATACAACGCTTCCAATGAAGAACCTAATTTTGATAACAATTGTTCAGTCTATCCATATAACAAAGTAAACGAAACAGAAAGCGGACATGTTTTTGAAATAGATGACACGCCCAATAATGAAAGAATACACGAATATCATTCTGCAGGAACCTTTTATGAAGTGCAAGCAGATGGTTCAAAGATCACAAAGGTAGTCGGTGACGAATACGAAATAACACTGAAAGACAAAAAAGTTTTTGTCAAGGGTTCGTGCGATGTCACAATAGGCGGTGATGCAAGAGTTTTAGTGACAGGAGATATGTATCAAGAGATAGGTGGAAACTTGTTTACTACAGTTGCAGGCAATCGTGTTACTAAAGTAGTAGGCAATGATTTTACTGAAGTTCTTTCAGGGCAAAGTACTAATGTCTCAAGAGATCATTCTTTTCGCACAGGCGGCAATCAAACAGACACCGTTATAGGCAATAGAACTGAAACTGTAGGCGGCGATAAAGTTTCTACCGTTGGTGGTAATTTTAGTTCAGTTTCGGTTGGTTCAACTTCAAGTACTGCAATACTCGGTTACTCTTTGATGAGTACTACTGGTAATGTAAATTTAAGTGCGCCTACAGGCAACTTCAAAGCTATTGGTTTGAATATGTCATTGTCTGCTGCTTTGAATCAAACACTAACTGCCTCAGTACAGCTTGTAGAGGCGAGTACTACACAAACTCTGTCAGCGATTACTTCACAGACAGTAGTTGCTCCAGTTAGAACTATAACAGGCGTCACAACGCATACTGGGGCATATAACATAACAGGTGCATTGACAGTAACAGGAACAGTATCGGGATCAATAGTTCAACAAGGTACTATTGTTCTTGGTACACATAAGCACTTGGGTGTTACTCCTGGCGGCGGCATCTCAGGTACACCTACACCCTAAGGAGACATGAATGAGTTTATGTGGCGCAACTGAAAATTTAGTAGAACTAACTCAGTCAATAGGTTCAACTGATGAGCTAGTTGGCACTTTGTTTGATAAAATACCAATATCACCTACAGTAAGTCAGGCAGTTACCGACGCTGCTGCTATAATAGATATGGCTACTGATGCACAGGCTATACAAGAACTTGTTACATCAAAATTAAAACAATATGTACCTGAGATTGAAGTGCCAGAAGAAATAAAAGGATTGCAAGCTGATATTGAAAGTTTTGCTTCTAGTTTTCTGGCAGCAAAATTATCAGTAGACGATATTACCAATGAAATCAATAACTTACAGACAAAGTATAGTGGGTTAGATTTAGGCGATATTGCAATAGAAGACATTCCTGATTTATTAAAAACAGGAGCATTGGACTTAAATAACCTTTGTCAAAAAATACCTAACTTTGAAGAAGATGGCGCTGGGTTTGTTTTAAAAGGAGCCCCAATTTCAACTCCGACAGATAGTCCTATTGCTAATATATTAGGTATAAACATTCCTAATATAGTTGATTTTCCTTATAGAATTGATGCAGTTAAAAAGAGTGCTAATGCGTCTGGCAATTTTGTAAATGTCAATATACCAGATTTAATAGGAATATAACTAAAACTGTTATAAATACGATTATGGCAACAGAATCATTAAAAGTATCAAGAATATACAAAGATTTGGATTTGAATTTTACTGCGAATCCTGTGACAGGCGATGTATCTAAAAAATTAGATGTCAATGCTGTTAAACAGTCTTTGAATATTCTTATGAGAACTAACTTTTATGAGAGACCATTTGAACCTGAAAAGGGAGCGAATCTTAGGGGATATTTGTTTGAACCTATGTCAAATATATTGGCAGGGGTAATCAAAAACACAATAAAAAACCTAATAGAAACGTATGAACCCAGAGCAAAAATAGAATCATTATTAGTGGTTGCTAATTATGATGATAATTCATATGATATTACACTGAGATATTTTGTTGTTGGTACAGATAAACCGCAAACACTAACAGCTAATCTAAAAAGGTTAAGGTAAGACAATGGCACAGTTAAACGTAACAGAATTAGATTTTGATAATATAAAACAATCTCTCAAAACCTTTATGCAATCGCAGAGTGAGTTTAGTGATTATGATTTTGAAGGTTCAGCTCTATCTGTTCTTTTAGATACCCTTGCCTATAATACACATTATAATGCTGTTATGGCTCACATGTTAGCCAATGAATCTTTTTTAGATTCTGCAATTAAAAGAAGTTCTGTTGTATCTCTAGCAAAGGCTATTGGTTACACCCCAAGATCGAGGAGAGCAGCTACTGCTAGTGTTGATTTTGTAATAACTCCAGATCCAGCGTATGTTGGTACAACGTATTCTCTGACAAGAGACACTATTTTTACGTCTACTGTTAATAATACTAGCTTTAATTTCTATCCAAATCAGACACAAACAGCTACTCTAGAAGACATAAATGGAACGGACGGATTCAAGTTTTCCGGATTAGTACTCAAAGAAGGAACACGAGTAGACAATAGTTTCTTGATTGACTCTTCTAATCTTTCAGGTCCTATTACAATACCTAACGAGAACATTGATACTACTACTCTCAGAGTTAGAGTACAAACTTCAACTACTGAGTTGACTTTAAATACATTCACGGCTAAATCTTCTTTGTTGGATTTGACAAGTACCACTAAAGTATATTTTCTGGAAGAAGGCGTAGATGGTAAATATGTCATTAGATTTGGTGATGGGGTTCTTGGCGAAAAGCTAGTTGACGGTAATATAGTTCTGATAGATTATATTGTTTCAAATGGAGAAGATGCCAATTTATGTAAAACATTTACCTGTGCGGCTTCTTTGACTGGTTCAAATGAAGTAAAGACATTTGATTCTACAAAAACTGCGGTGGCTTCAGGCGGTGCATCTAGAGAAAGCATTGATAGTATAAGAAAAACTGCACCTTTATATAATGCAACTAAAGAACGTGCAGTTTCTTCAGGAGATTATAAAAGTCTAATATTAGCTAGTAATCCCAACATTCAATCTGTTTCGGTTTGGGGAGGAGAAAATAATGATCCTCCGATATACGGAAAAGTTTTTATATCACTTGACCCCGTTGAAGGACAAGTAGTAACACAAGCAGATAAAGATAGAATTGTTACTGAGATAGTAAATCCAAAAGCTCCAGTTGCTATTTTACCAGAATTTGTTGATCCAATATATCAATTTATTGGACTTAAAATTGGTGTGACTTTTAATAGCGATTTGACTACCTTGACTTCAGGTCAAATAAGTGATGCAGTATCCGCGGCAGTCAATACTTTTTTCACTGAAAATTTGAATCAGTTGAATAAGAATTTTTACTATTCTAAAGTACATGATGATATTAAAGCAGTATCGCCTTCTATTGTTTCTGTCAATATCACACCAACTATACAAAAAAGATTGACCCCCACTGTTCTTGGAACAACAGACAATTATACATTTACTTTCAATAGTAGAATTCAGCCAAGAGAATTGCATAGCACTTGGTTCAATGCAATTATTGGTACTACTACAAATAAAGTAAAAATAAAAGACGTACCTGCTTCTACAGTTGTGCCACCAGAATACAACGGTACTGGTTCTTTATTTCTAGTAGACACCGCAGGAACACAGCTTGCTTCTATCGGTACGATAGATTATACGACAGGAAAACTTACAATTCCTTCTATGACAGTGGCATCATTATTTGGCACAGAAACTTCGATTAGAGTAAGTACTCGCCCACATGATGACTCTAACGACATTAAAACTAATATTCTTTCTAGGAACTCTGAAGTTTCTACCAGTGCAGTAGTGGCTAGACCGTCAAACAACACAATTTTAACCATTGACGATAGTTCTTATAACGTAGAAGTTGGATCAAGAAAAGGTCTGGATATTACAGTAACAGAAGATAATGCAGGCTATTAATGTCGGATCAAATTCCATCTTTTTATAGGTATATCTCTTCCATAGAAATTACCGCTGCTGGTAGTGGATACACTACTGTGCCTACTGTTACTATCACTGGTGGCGGAGGTACAGGTGCCACTGCTCAAGTTGCAATCTTCAATGGTACCGTACAAACTGTCACTGTATTAAATTCTGGATCTGGCTATACATCTGCTCCTACAGTGACTGTAACCGGCGGCGGAGGATCTGGAGCAGAGCTTACTGCAATCGTTTCAACTGCTGCTGGTATACCACAAGAGTATGACGAAAAGAGCAGTTTAAATATAAAATACTCTTTGCCAGAATTCATAAGAGAAGATCATTCTCAATTCGTAACTTTCATTGAAAAGTATTATGAATACATGGATCAAGCAGATAATCCTATAAATTTGCTTCTGAATAAAAACTATTTTGATATTGATGATGCAAATGATGCAGAACTTAATAAGTGGGCAAAAGAATTAGCTGTAGATTTCCCTCAAGCAGTACAGGCGGACAGGAAACACTTATATAAAAACATAAAATCTATATTTGAATCAAAGGGGTCTGAAAGATCAATAAGAGCCTTTTTCAAACTAGTATATAATGAAGAGATTGATGTATTCTATCCCAGTAAAAATATACTTAGAGCATCTGATGGTGTTTGGGTAGAAGAAAAATCAGTAAGAGCCACCGCTGCCAATGGTTATGAAGTAGCAAATCTTTCAGGATTATTAGCAGATGTAATTTACTACGAAACGACAGGCTCTATTACTGTAGCAAAAACAATACCAATTTCAGTCACAAGAGTGTTGAAAATTGCATACTCTGCACCACAAGAATACGAAATTGTACTAGAAGTTCCTTCAAATGTTACAGATATAATTGGCCCCGGTGCTCAGGCAGCCGCAACTGCTACTATAACTAGCGGAGAAGTGTCAAGTATTGCAGTTACCTCGGGGGGCTATAGTTATTATGCTGCACCGAATGTTGTCATCACTGACACAGGCGGCGGAGCAGGCGCTACTGCTACAGCAACAGTAGAAGACGGAGAAATAACAGCAATCACTGTTACAGATGGTGGTTCTGGATATTCTGGTACTGTCAATGTTTCTTTTGATGTATCTGATATTAGAACATTTATTGTTCTTAGAGATGAAGCAGGAACTACAGCTAATGCAAAGGCTTACTTAGGAAGAACTCTAACTTCAGTAGTTTCTGGCACTTACTCTGGGACAGATGCAGGGTTTTCTGTAGGTGACGTATTCACAATCAATGAAGATGGATCCGATGGAGAGCCTTATGCTTTGCCTGGTTATTTTGGCGAAGACTTTAATGCAGCATCATCAAATGGTGCAGTCATTCGTGTAGAAGCAGTAGATTCTACTAATAAACCAACCAAATGGGTTATTGTAAACTCTGGCTCTGGTTATACTAATGAAGTATCTACAATACAGATTATTTCCAAAACAGGGGAATCTTTAGACGTAGTACTTACTACTGGTTACTTATATAATAATGAAGGAAAATACAAAGATGATAGAGGTAAACTATCTGATGTAAATAGACTTCAAGATAATTTTAAGTTTCAAAAATATTCGTATATTGTTAAATCATCAAGACCACAAAAAGAATGGGTTACTAATTATAAGAAATTACTTCACCCAGCTGGAATGGAAGTATTTGGTGATTTGATTATTAGTAATAACGTAAATTTTGCTCCATTCATAAGTGTTGAAACAGATGGTATCAATTTACAAATATTTAAGTTTGAAGACCTTGTTGCACAAACTGATGCTGTTACAATAGTAGTGCAATGGGATAGGACAATAAACGAAACATTAAATACTGTTTCTAACTTTAGCGTAGCCCTTAATAGAGAAATGACTACAGACGTAGTTACTATAGAAGATGGCTTAGCACAAGAGTATGTTGAAGGTGAATACTTGCCACCAGGTTACACTGGATCAGGATTGTTTAAATCAATAGGAAAAGTTTTTACTGAAACAGCAGCGACTTCTGAAGTGTTTTCAGCAGTCTTAAACCCATAAAATACTTTAAAATTTATTATATATATTGTAATGAATTTTTTATAAAACAAAATTACCGGAGACGGATAAAATGATTAAAAAAGATAAATTGAAAGCTACTGGCAGCGTTAATGTCGTTGTCCGTGGCGAAGACGGTAGAGTTTCTCAAAACTTTACTGTTCCAAATCTAGTAGTTGATACTGGACTTAACTATATTTCTTCTCGTATGAAGGATGCTACTGCAACTGCTATGAGTCATATGGCAGTTGGTACAGGAACTACAGCAGCCGCTTCAGGCGATACTGCACTTGAGACCGAATCTGCTCGTGTTGCACTAGATTCTTCTACTGTAACAGGTGCTTCAATTTCTTATGTTGCTACATACCCTGCAGGAACTGGAACAGGTGCTTTGACTGAAGCTGGTATTCTCAATGCTTCATCTGCGGGCACACTTCTTTGTCGTACTTTATTTTCAGTAATTAATAAAGGTGCTGCCGATACTATGACAGTTACTTGGACCATCACAATTTCTTAATAGGTAGAAAATAGTGGCTCTTTTACTTACAAAGTTAGGACGGGTTGAAATCGCTCGGTCATTTTACAGAGATGTGAATAGTGAAAATGATTATTTTCATTTTTCTCTAGGAAAAACTGGTGCTTGGGATGATGACGAAGCACCGCCGACTCCTGTAGATTCCGAGACTTTCACTAGAGATTATAGAAGAAACATACTTTTCACTCAGTTAATTACTTCTGCTAATGTTTGTCATCTAGCTAGAAGGATAGACTGGGTGTCTGGTACTGTCTATGATTCATATGACGATGATTATTCTTCAACAAGACCTTCTAACTCAGAAGCTACTACTTTAGCAGATGCTAACTTTTATGTGATTACTGACGAAAATAAAGTTTACAAGTGTATTGATAATAATAGCAATGCAACAGTTTCTCAAAAGCCTACTGATACTAGTACTAATACTTTTTCAACTACTGATGGTTATACTTGGAAGTTTTTGTTTCAAGTATCTGCTGCTGATGAAACCGCTTTCTTAGACTCAGAACACATTCCTGTAAGAAAACTCACGGGCAATCCAACACACGATGTTAATGGCGAGCTAGATAGTGTTACTGTAACCGCAGGCGGAAGTGGTTATACTAGTGCTCCCACAGTAAATATTATTGGTGATGGTAAAGGAGCCTCTGCAACTGCAACAATAACTGGAGATGCAGTGACTAGTATTACACTAGATACTCAAGGGTCTGGTTATACTTTTGCACTTGCTAGAATTTCAGGCGGCGGCGGAACAGGCGCTGAAGCAACAATTGCTTTAGGTGATGCAGATGCACTGCCTGCTTTGCAGCAAGCAGTAGAAACTGCTGCTGTTAAAGGAACTGTAGATAAGATAGAAATTACTAATGCTGGGCAAGGATACACCCCAGATGATGTTACTGTTACTATAACTGGTGATGGTACAGGGGCTGTAGCTACAGCAACAATAGCTCCTGACACTGGAGCTATTACAGCAATCGAGGTTACGGATAGAGGAACTGGATATACATTTGCTAATGTGTCATTTACTCAAGCCGTAGGATCTGGCACAAATGCTGTTGCGAGAGCTATAGTTTCTCCAATAAATGGTCACGGATCAAATCCAGTAAAAGAACTTTTTGCAAGTTCTATTGGAGTTGTAGTTTCTATTTCAGAAAATACTAATGAAGATTTGATACTTGATAACGATTTTAGACAAATAGGATTAATCAAAAATCTTAGAGACTCAAGCGAAGCAATATGGACTAATAATACAGCCACTGCTTCTTATGTAATTGATGTGGCTGATAACTCTAACTATGCAGTTGATGATAATATTACTACCGACGATGGTGGACAGTTTACAGTCAGTCACATAGCAGAAACTGATTCTGGTACCTATAGCATATATTTACAACCAATTATTGGTCTAATAACTGCTTCAAGTACTTTGGCGAATACTACGAAAAGTCTTACTGGTTTGAGTATAAATAGTGTTACATCCCCAGAAATAGATGTAACTTCAGGTGATATTGTTTATGTTGAAAATAAGTCACCGATCAATAGATCATCAGACCAAGTTGAAACAATTAAAACAGTACTTAATTTTTAGGAAAGATAAATGGCTCTCAATTTAAATGCATCTCCGTACTTTGACGATTTTGACGGCACAAAAAATTACAACCGGGTATTGTTTAAGCCTGGTGTCGCTGTTCAAGCTAGAGAGCTTACCCAGCTTCAAAGTGCGCTATCGGATCAATTAGGTCAACTAGGAAGTTATAATCTCAAAGCAGGCGCAATAATTAGCGGCTGCGAAGAAAAAATTACAAGACTTTCATACATCAAAGTAAACGATAGTGACTTCGGCGGCACAACAATAGTAAATTCAACACTCGCTAATTATGTGGGTGCTACCCTAGTTGGTGGTACAACTGGTCTGAAGGCTAAAGTAGTTCATACCAAAACTGGTACACAAGGTGACAGTCCTGATACAAAAACTCTGTATATTTCTTATATAGATCAAGGAGCAGGTACAAATACTGCTGGCGTTCAAGAATTTTCAATGGGAGAAACCCTTACTGTTGAGTCTTTAGATACTACTCTCAGCGGAGATACATTTGTTACATTTAATTCTGCGTCTGCTGCAATAGGATCACGAGAAAGATATTCTGGTCTTGCTTCACATGTAACTTTGTCTCCTGGTATTATCTATGCCCGTGGAGCTTTTATACGAACTACTGAAATATCTACTTTTGTTGATGCTTATACTCCCTTAGTTGACAAAAAAATCGGGTTTCTAGTTACAGAGCAGGTCGTTGAGTCAACAGATGATAATACACTCTTAGATCCTGCAAATGGTTCATATAATTACAATGCACCCGGAGCCGATAGACTACAGTTTACAGTATCACTAAAGTCATACACTAATACAGATACTATTCCTGAAAACTTCTATCAATATGCCACTTGGCAGTTTGGTCAAATTATAAGATCAAATATTAAAACAGACCAACTCGGACAACTAGGCTCCGTGATGGCTGAAAGAGCGTATAATGCGAATGGTAATTATACGATTGAAGGCTTGCAGTGCTTTTTTAGAGAACATCTAGATGACGGAAAAAATAATGGTCAACTGCCTTCAGGTCAAGGTGGACTTGCTACTAAATTAGTTGCGACTATTCGTCCAGGTAAAGCTAATGTTGCAGGCTATCCTATTGAATTATTAGCAGAAAAGGTTATTCCTTTTGATAAGCCTTCTGCTACTAGAATTGAAGAAACTGTATCACAGTCAACTTCTTTCGGTAATTATGTATTAGTAGACGATGTATGTGGTGCATGGGATGTTGACGGTGGCGATCTTTCTGTAGGAACAGGTGTTGTAGATTTATATGACACAGTTCAGAACGGTGTATCTGGCGGCAATTTTTCTGCGACTAGTGTAACAGGAAATAAAGTTGGAACTGCTAAAACTAGACACATCGTATTAGACTCTGGTACAGCAGGCACATCAGCAGCCCAATACAAATTGTATCTATATGATATCAAAATGTCTGTTGGAGACTTCACTGAAGTACGAGGTATATATTACCCAAGCACAGCCGCAAATGGTTTTGCTGACATCGTATTGAATTCTGCTGGAGATGCACAAGTTTACGAAACAAATTTCAATAAACTTATATGGAACCTTCCGTATTCTCACATCAAAACTTTACAAGCAGATTCTTCTGCATATGATTATAACTTTAAATTTACTAAAGAATTTGACATATCTGCTGATACCAATGCTGTAATAAATGTAAGTTCAAGCATAGCAAACGAGACTTTTTTCTTTGGAAATGGTTCAGTTTCAGACTCAGTTGTTGAAGCTAACATGATTCTTGTTGCTACTGATTCATTTACTGTTGATTCTACGGCCTATGCAGAGGGAGAAGTAATTCCACTTACAGGGACAGTATCTCAAACAAGTGAAACTGCGTTGACTATTGATTTAGGAACTACTATCCTAGACGCAAATCGAAATGTTAGACTTTTTGTAAATATGCAATCATCTGATACATCTCCTCTTGCGAAAGTTCTAAACAAAGATAGATTAGTTAAAATAGATGCCACTACCAATACAAACTCAGCAAGCGGAAAATATTCTATTGGTATAAGTGACATATTTAAAGTAAAGCAAATTCTTGCAACAGATCAATCTGATTATGAAACTAATGTCAGAGATGTCACCCGTGAATTCATTGTAGATAACGGACAGCGTGACAATTTCTATGGTTTGGGGTCAATTCAAAAACGAGCCACTAGTACTTTTGATGAAACAACTTACAGATACATCACGGTAAAAGTCGATTACTTTAGCAGAACTGTTTCTGGTCCTACTTTTGCTTGTGTAGACTCATATCCGGTTGACGATACTGGATCAACCGGAATTAAGACAGAAGAAATTCCTTTGTATAGTTCTTCTACAGGCGGCGTTTTTGATTTAAAAAATGCTATTGATTTTAGACCTTACATGTCAAACACAGCAGCAGATTCTACTACTTTAGCAGGTGCGACTGAAAATCCGAGTATCTTAGAATCTATTGACAGACCTTCAAATGGCCTAACCAATCCAGTTCCAGTTCTAACTTTCACAACAGATTTAGAATATTATTTAGCTGAAGCGTATAGAGTTGTTATTACAGAAGATAGTAAAATTAAGGTAGTTAAGAGCATACCCGAACTGAATCCTAAAACACCTGAAGCCCCTAATAGGTCAATGACTTTAGCTAAAGGATTTCTTCCACCGTATCCTTGTCTATCTAAGCAAGCAGCAACCTTTTACGGTCGCCCTGATTTAGCAGTATCTATTCGCTTAGAAAAGAATAAAAGATACACGATGAGTGATATTGGAGGGCTTGAACAAAGAATTTCAAATCTTGAATACTATACCACACTTACTCTGCTAGAAAAACAAGCCGGAGAAGTTAAAATATTAGATGCTAATGGAGTTGATAGATTCAAGAATGGGTTTGTTGTAGATTCGTTTACAGGTTTTAGTGTTAATAATGTAACACATCAAGATAATAATTGTTCTATAGACACTAAAAACCGTGAACTTAGGGCAGCGTTTAAGTCGAGTGTTGTTGGATTTAAAGCAGATTCTACAGGAACAACTGTAGGTCAAACAGGAGACATGTTTCATGTTCCCTATTTTGAATCTATCTATGCGAAACAAATGCAGGCAAGCAAATATAGAAATGTCGTAGGTGAATTATTATTTGATACACCAGCTTCAATATCTACTCCTGTTGTAGTGCCAGCACCTCCAGTACCAGTTGCAATTGGTCAGCCTTCTTATGCTTTAGTTAGGTCCAGTACTTCTATCAATGAGGGAAATTCTCTTACTATAACTTTAGAGACAGATAATGTTTCTTCAGGAACACTGGTTCCTTATACTATTACAGGTGTTTCTTCAGCAGACATAAATGGTGCTGCTCTTACGGGCAACTTTACAATAGATTCTGCAGGAGACAGCTTTCTTTCTTTGGTCATCGCTTCTGATGGGGTGACTGAATCTGCGGAAACATTGACCCTGACTCTTGATGGAAAAGGAGTTTCGACTTCAGTAACTATAAATGATTCTGGAGCTTCTATTACGCCTCCCGCAGTTCCTGTTGGTAAATATAATGGTAGTATGTCTCTTAATCCATCCTCAGATTCTTTCTATGACCAACATGCTGCGCCAGAGCCTTATGAAAATGACAATGGACAATATGATAACCTAAGTCAAGGAAATTTAACCTCAAACGGAGGTGTTACTTCGGGCTGGTCTATACATTGGGGAGCCTGGGAGCAAGTAGGTACAAGCATTGGCACAGAACATCCTGATTTTGGTTACGGAGTTTTTGAAACAGAAGAAGAATACGGTGTTGATTGGATAAATGAAACAACTATTCCTGCTAATTCTACCACTGTTTGGCAACAAAGAGGCGGAGATTGGGTCTGGGAAGGTTCACAGATACAAACAGTAGAGAATACTACGCTTACAGTAGACACATTTGTTCGCCCACTTACTATATCAGGCACAGTTGAAGGATTATTGCCTAACTCGGCTCATATGGTTGTCATGGGGGGAGTCAGAAAAGGCAATGTTACAACAAACTCTAATGGAAGAGCAACTTTTAGTATCGATATTCACAGCAGCGAATTTAGAACAGGTGATATTGTAGTACAAGTTTCTAATACAGAATCTATTAATAGTGCATCTTCTTATGCTCAAGCAATTTTTAGTGCTTCCTATGTTTCTAAAGAATACGAAGCAACTAAACCTCCAATGCCGTCAACTCCAATCACTCCACAAGTTCGGAGTATAACTACTGAAAATGTTCTTAGTAATACAGTTAATAGTAATGATACTGAACAAACTATTCAAGTTACAGATACTTCAGTTCCTAATGAAGTAATTACTGTGAATGGACAAGTAGTCGGTACGGGTGCTATACCAGACGAGTTGGATCCTGCAGATGTTTTGATTTCCACTACTCAGTCAAACGGTGTGACTGTCAATGAATTTAGAGATTGGAGAGGGGAAACTTATTTAGATGAAATGGATGACAGAGAAGCATTCCTCTATAATGACAACATAACTGTTCAGAATAAGAGTGTTTTAGCAGAACTTGGAACTACTTACAATCCTAGTACTAAAACTACTGTGCCAAAACAAGCAGCAGTAAACGAAGTAATTATTAGCGATGAAAGTAACAATATTGACTCTAATACTGGCGGCGTTCACGTTGTAACTGTTGCTAATTATTCTGATGAAAATGATTTAGTAATTTATGACAAACTTCAAGATGATTGGAATATTGTAGATAATCATTCATTTACTATAGGTAATTTTTCAGGGGGGTCAGCAATCGCTGAGATACCAGTAGTAGCAACACCATTTTCTGATACGGTAAATGATGCAACTACTGATCCTACATTAGTTTCCGTTTCTGCTTCAGCATTCAATTTTGATTTCAACGAATTTGATCTGTTTTGTTCTGAGTCTGGTAC
>Ga0181564_10001932_pt1 | contig 18384 bp, 6 predicted proteins | sample 011ome_24_FD_134512 | JGI IMG/M metagenome (GOLD analysis project Ga0181564, IMG submission 134512) | Coastal salt marsh microbial communities from the Groves Creek Marsh, Skidaway Island, Georgia - 011513CT metaG (megahit assembly) | ecosystem: Environmental > Aquatic > Marine > Intertidal zone...
ACGTCGTCGACCGGCTGTGCCTGCGGTTGCGGCTGACGGCCGCCGTGCTCCGCGGGGGCACGCGCCGCGGCGCCGCCGCGAAGCGCGTCGCGCGCGTGGCCACCGAGCTCCTCCCGCTTGCGGCGTCGCCCATCCTGCCGGAGGGCCCGGGCGCCGCGCTGGGCGAGGCGCTCGTCGTCGCGGCGGCGAACGTCCCCGGCAACGCGAGCGTCTCGCTCGGGTTCCGCGGCGTCGCGTCCGCGCTCGCCGCGGCGCTGCGCGTCTCCGCGCGCTGCCTCGACGGCACCGCGCCGCCTCTCGAGCCGGACGCGGCGCCCGTCGCGCGCGCGGCGGCGGAGGCGGCGACGCTCGAGCGCGCGCTGGACGCCTTGTGCGAGTGCGTCGAGATGAACGACACGGAGCCGCTCCCGCCGGCGATGGCGTTCCTGGCGTTCCCCCTGTGTGCGCGCGCGCTGACTCTCCCGGACGACATCGTGAGCGCGGCGTCCGTCCGCAAAAGCGCCATGCGGGTGCTCGCGGCGCACGCCGCGCCGGGCGTGCCAGGACTCCCGCGCGCCGCCGCCGCGCGCCTGGCGCTCGGCGTCATGGCCACCGGCGCCGGCGCGACGGCGGCGGCGGCGCGGCCGCTGCTCCTGGACGTCGCCGCCGGCGCGCTCCCGGCCGAGGCTCCGGACGTCGCGAACGCGCTCCTGGACGGACTCGAGTCCGAGTTCCGCGCGGTCCGCGCGGCGGCGCTCGCCGCGCTCGCCGAGCTCCAGCCGGGCGCGCTTCGCGACCTGGTCCTCGGCGGCCCGGAGGAGGCCCGGCGGTCGGCGGCGGCGCGGCTGTTCCTGGCGCGCCGCGACGTGGACGAGACGGTCCGCGCCGCCGCCGACGGCGCCTGGCGCGCCGTCGGTCTGGAGCTGGACGCGGCGACGCTCGCCGCGCACGTCTCCCCCCTGTCGATCCTGCCCTTCCTCAGGCACGCCGCGGCGAGCGCGCGCGACGCCGCGGTGGACGCCTTCGCGGAAACCGCCGCCGCCATGGACGGCGGCGTGGCGCCCGCGCTGGCGAAGCTCTTCGCCGCGTACGCGGCGGCGGCGCCCAAGGCGCCCGCGGCTGCGGACGCGGACGCGGAGCGCTCGGTGGTGCCCGAGCGCGCGCGCTTCCCCGACGAGCTCGCGGCGCAGAAGCTCGCGGGCGACCCGCAGGGCCGCGCGGCGCTCGTGCGCGCGCTCGGCGCGGCGGCGCCCTCGCTCACCGCCAAGGACCTGCCGCTGGTGTCCACGTTCCTGACCAAGGTGCTGGCGGACGAGGACGAAGCCGTTCGCGACGCCGCGATGCGCGGCGGGCGCGCGATGATCGAGCTGCACGGCGCGCAGCACGTGCAGCAGCTCCTCGGCGTGTATGAGGGGTACTTCGACCGCGCGACGCGCGGTGGCGGCGCGGGCGACGGACTGACGGACGCGCAGACGGATAACACGCGCCAGGGCGTCGCCGTGTTCCTCGGCTCGCTCGCCGGGCATCTGGAGAAGGATGACCCGCGCGCGCGCCGCGTCCTCGCGCGGCTGGTGGACGTCTTGTCCACGCCGTCCGAGGCGGTGCAGCGCTCCGTCGCGGACTGCCTGCCGTCCCTGGCGCAGGCGCTGGACGAGGACGAGCGCCGCGCGCTGGTGGAGAGCCTGCTGGCGCAGGTCACGCGCGGCGCCGGGTACGCCGAGCGGCGGGGCGCGGCGTTCGGGCTGGCCGGCGCGGTGAAGGGCATGGGCATCGGGTCTTTGAAACTGTTCGGGGTGATGGACGCGGTGAAAGCCGCGGTGGAGGACAAAAGCAACCCCGAGGCGCGCGAGGGCGCGCTGATGGCGTTCGAGCTGCTCAACGTGCGCCTCGGTCGGCTGTTCGAGCCGTACGTCGTGCACGTCCTGCCGCTGCTCCTGGTGTGCTTCGGGGACCAGAACGAGCACGTGCGCGCCGCCACCGTCTCGGCGGCGCGCGCGGTGATGGGCCAGCTCTCGGGGCAGGGCGTGAAGCTGGTCCTGCCCGCGCTCATGCGCGGCCTCGAGGACAGCGCGTGGCGCACCAAGCAGGGCTCCGTGCAGCTACTCGGGGCGATGTCCGCGTGCGCGCCCAAGCAGCTGGGCGCGTGCCTGCCCCAGATCGTGCCCAAGCTGTCCGAGACGCTCACGGACACGCACCCCAAGGTTGTGGACGCGGCGAACGCCGCGCTCGCCGCCGTCGGCGACGTGATCCGCAACCCCGAGATCCGCGGGTTGTCCAAGTACCTGCTGGGCGCCATCTCCGCGCCCGCCGAGCGCACCGCGCCGTGCCTGGACGTGCTCCTGGAGATGACCTTCGTGAACACCGTGGACGCGCCCTCGCTGGCGCTCATCGTGCCCGTGCTGTCGCGCGGCTTGCGGGACCGGAGCGCCGACCTCAAGAAGAAAGCCGCGAAGATCGCGGGGAACATGTGCTCGCTCGTCGCCGACGCCAAGGACATGTCCCCGTACGTCCCGATCCTGCTGCCGGACATCCAGAAGTCGCTGGTGGACGTCTCGCCGGAGGTGCGCGCGACGGCGGCGGCGGCGCTCGCCAGCCTGCTGCAGGGCATGGGCGGCGCCGAGGCGGAGCAGTTCTCGGAGGTGATCCCCTGGCTCACCAGGACGCTGCAGAGCGACGGGGCTTCCACCGAGCGCTCGGGCGCCGCGCAGGGTCTGGCGGAGTGCCTCGCCGTGCTCGGGCCGGAGACCTTCGAGGCGATGCTCCCCGAGATTTTCGCGGGGTGCGCGCACGTCGCGCCGCACGTGCGCGAGGGCCACCTCACGCTGCTTCGGTTCTTACCGCTCGCGCTCGGCGCGGCGTTCGAGGCGCACCTCAAGGAGGCGCTCTCCGCGGTGCTCGCCGGGCTGGCAGACGTCAGCGAGCCGGTCCGCCACGCCGCGCTGGGCGCGGGGCGCGTCTTCGTGGAGGAGTTCTCGCACAGCGGCCCCAGCCTGGACCTGCTGCTGCCCGCGATCGAGGAGGCGCTGGGCCACGAGAACTGGCGCATCCGCGTGAGCGCGACCGAGCTTCTGGGGAGCATGATGTTCCGCATCGCGGGAACGAGCGGGAAGGTGCGCGTGGAGGGCGGGGACGACGACGAGGGCATCTCCACCGAGGCGCAGGGCGCGTTGCTCACGCGGGCGCTCGGCGAGGCGAGACACCACGACCTGCTGGCGTCGGTGTACGCGCTGCGATCGGACCCCGTCATGGCGGTGCGGAACGCCGCCGTGCACATCTGGAAGACGGTCGTCGCGAACACGCCGCGCACGCTCCGAATGATCCTCCCGCGCCTCATGCGCCGGCTCATCGCGGGGCTCAGCGCCTCAAACGAGGACCGCCGGCAAACCGCGGGCAAGTGCCTCGGCGAGCTCGTGCGCAAACTCGGCGAACGCGTGTTGCCCGAGATTTTCCCCATCCTGCGCGACGGGCTCGAGCCGTCGCGCAGCGCGCAGACCAGACAAGGCGTGTGTCTCGGCCTCGCGGAGGTGCTCGGCGCCGCGCGCAAGGAGCAGCTCGAGCAGTTCCTGCACGCGGACGTCGTGCCCGCCATCCGCGACGCGCTGTGCGACGCCGACGCGGCGGTGCGCGAGGCGGCGGGTTTGGCCTTCGACGCGACGTTCCGGCACGGCGGCCCGGACACCGCCGCTGCGATCGTGCCGGCGCTGCTCTCGAAGCTCGGGGGCACCGACGACGCCGCGCTGGAGGGCCTGAAGCAGGTGCTCAAGGCGCAGCCCAAGATCCTGGCGTCCGTGCTCCCCAAGCTCGCCGCGCCCCCCATCGACGCGCGCAGGGCGGAGACGCTCGCCGCGCTCGCCGAGGTGGCGGGCGCGGCGCTCCCGCCGCACCTGGAGGCGCTGTTCCCGCCGCTGCTCGCCGCGATGGCCAGCGAGGCGGAGGCGGAGGCGGCGGCGGCGAAGAGCGCGGCGTCCGCCGTCCTGCGCGCCGTCCCGAACGACGCGCACTACCTGCTCCTCCCGCAAGTGCTCGGCGGCGCGCAGGACGAGCGCCCGCGCGTCCGCGCGGCGGCGGCGGCGCTGTGCGGCGCGTTCGTCTCCGAGGCGCCGTGCTTCGACGAGGAGGACGACGTGCCGCGCCTGATCGAGACGCTCGTCTCGCTCTTCTGCGACGCGGACGAGGGCGTGGTTCTGGCCGCGTGGACCGCGCTCGGCGCGGTCACGGGCGCGGTCGCCAAGGAGCGCCAGGCGCTCTACGTGCGGGACGCGCGCGCGGCGGTGCAGGGCGCGCGCGAAAAAATCCGGCGGCGTCTGCGCGACGCCGGCATGAACAGACAGCCGCTGCTGGTGCCCGGTCTGTGCCTGCCCAAGGGCCTGGCGCCGGTGGCGCAGGTGTACCTGCAGGGCGTGCTCGCCGGGCGCAACGCGGACGCGCGCGAGAGCGCCGCGGAGGGCCTGCGCGAGGCGACGCTCTCCACCACGGCGGCGGCCGTCAAGCCGCACGTCATTCCCATCACCGGGCCGCTCATCCGCGTGCTGGGGGACAAGCACCCCGGCTCGGTGAAGAGCGCCGTGCTCGGCGCGCTGGCGGCGATGATCGACGTGGGCGGCGCCGCGCTCAAACCCTTCGTCCCGCAGCTGCAGACCACGTTCGTGAAGTGCCTGCTCGACCCGAATCGCGCGGTCCGGCAGAGAGCCGCGGCGGCGCTGGGCAGGCTGGTCGTGCTCCAGCCGCGCGTCGACGCGCTCGTCGCCGACCTGGCTGCGTCCCTGGAAACCGCCGGCGAAGGCGGCGGAGAGGAGGCGCGCGGCGCGCGCCAGGCGACGCTGCGCGCCGTCGCCGGCGCGCTGGCGCACGCCGGCGCCAACGTCAAGCCGCCCGCCGTCGCCGCCGCGCGCGACGCCGCGCTCCGGCTCGGCTGCGACGCCGCGGACGACGCGACGCGCGCGGCGGCGGCGCTCGCGCTCGCGCACGCCGCCGCCTGGCTCCCGGAGGAGGCGCGCGCCGACTTGGCCGAGCGGCTGGGCGCGACGGAGGGCGGCGACGCCGACGCGCGCGAGCACCGCGCGCTCGCGCTGAGCGCTCTGGCGCGCGTGTACCCCGAGCTGGTCCTGGCGTCGCACGCCTCCTCGGCGCTCAACGGGCTCGCCAGGCACGCGCGCGACCCCGAGCGCGAGCGCGCGCGCGTCGCCGCCGTGCTGGGCCTGGGGCGACTCGCGCGCGCCTCCGCCGAGCAAAACGGCGCGGCGTGTCCTTTTTTGGGAAAGGTGGCCCCCGCGCTGGCGCGCGCGCTGCGCGACGACGGCGCGGGCGCGCGCGCCGCGGCGGCGGCGGCTCTGTCCCGGCTCTGCGCCGCCTCGCCGGACGCGGTCGCGCCGCACCTGGGCGCGTTCGTGCCTGCGCTCGCGGACGTCGCCGCCGCGGACAAATCCAAAGACGCGCGCTTCCACGCCGACCGCGCCATCCGCGCCGCGCTGCGCGTGCGCGACGCGGAGGACGGGCTCGCCTTCGCGCAGGAGGCGCTGCGCGCCGGCGGCGCGGCGCACGCCGCGCGCGCGCGGCTGTCAGACGTGGTCCTGCGGCGCCTGAAGGGTCTGCCCGCGGCGGGCGACGAGGAGGGTCCCGAGTTCGGAACCTGGGGGGGGCTCGCCGCGGACGCGGACGACGACGACCAAGCCGTGCTCGGGGACGACTGCGCGCCGTAGGTCTATATCGATATGAACCCGATCGGGGACATCCAAATCTTGAAATAACTGAAAAAACGCTTTTTCCAGAGATCGCGACTTTTCGTGGGAAGAAGACGTAAGGACCCGCCGAAAATAACCTGGCGTCTCGCCTCGAAGGTTCTCGCGCACACGCACGCTGCACCCGCAGCGCGCGCCCGCTCCCGCGCCGTCCCCGCCCACGGCCGCGAAGCGCACACACGTGCGCCACGCGCTTTCGGAAGCGCGCGACGAACCGCGCGTGGACCGCCCGGTACCCGCCTCGGCGGCGAGCCGTCGCGTGAGGCATTTGACCCGAAGGCACCGAGGGTTTGTCTCGGTTTCCACGGGCTCGCGACGACCGCCGGCGCGCCGCCCGGGGCACCGCCTGACGCGACCGCCCGTCCCCGTCCCCGACAGGCATGAGCGGTAACGGGAAGCGGCCGCCGGGCCCGCGGCGGAGCCTCGACGCGAGCGTCGAGGCTGCCGCCGAGGACTTCGAGGAGCACGGCCACACGCTGAGCGCGATGCAGGGGAGGCGCCTGCGCAACGAGCTCTCCGGGATGGCGCTTCGCGGCGTGGACGGTTTTGACGGCGAAGACGCGCTCGGCGCGGACGAGGGCGTCTCCCCCGGGTCCACCCCCGTGACCACCCCGGGCACCACGCCGAGCACGACGCTCACCGGGGACGAGCAAGTCGCGCTGTCGCGCGCCATCGCCGCCGACCCCTTTGCGCCCCGCGGCGCCGCGGGCGCCGCGCGCCGCGAGTCGATGCCGCCGAGCAGCGGCCACGCGCGCCTGTCGGCGACGCTCTTCGCGGCGCCCGCCATGGGCGCCATCGGCGAGGACGTGAGCGTGCACGGCGCGCGCGAGGGATCCGGCGCGCCCGCGCGGGAAGAAGACTGGAAGGCGCAGCTCGAGGCTTCCGACGACGAAGCCGAGCCTCCCCCCGCCGCGGACGCCGCCGACCCCGCGGACGTCGCCGTCGCCATCCAAAAACGGCGCTCGAGCATGAAGCCGACGTCGCAGAGGCGCGGGTCGATGGACCTGAGGCGGGACGTCCCTTCCTCCAACGCCGGGGGCTTGGCGAAGCGCGCGAAGACCAAGACCACGTTCGGCGCGTTGCCCGGCGGTCCCGGCGGGTCCCGGCCCGGCGAGAGGCGCGCGGACGGAGCGGGGGGGGCGGGAGAAGAGGGGCTGGAGGGCACCAGCGCGGCGCGGCGCAACGCGCTGCGCTCGGTGGCGCGCGACGTCGAGAGCCTGATGCTCATCTCCGAGGCGCTCAGCGCCAAGGAGATGCCCGTGCTGGCGAAGCGCCTGCGCGAGGGCCTGGGCCGCATCCAGGACAACGCGCGCGCCGGGTACAAGAAGGAGGGTCTGCACGCGCGGCGCCAGTCCGCGCTGCGCCGCGTGAACCGCTTCGAGCTGTTCAAGGAGGCTGCGGCGGATTTCAAGAGCGCCGTGCCTCGCATGCCGCGCATGAGCGTCAACTTCGGCCCGCGCATGAGCGTCAACTTCGGGTCGCCGCGGAAGTCCCCGAAGGCGTCCCTGGACGGCGACCCTGGCGAGCGCGGGCCCGCGAGCCAGATCACGTTCAAGGAACATTGCGTCCGCGCGTGCGTCGTGGGGGTGGTCCTGCTGGTGCTGTGCTGCATCCCGTACATCCTGCACCAGTACGACGCCGAGTCCGCCATCGGCGCCACCGCCGGCGCGTACGTGGTGGACGGCGTCGAGCCCGTGGCGCTGCCTCTGACGCATCGCTTTTCCGGGCTCTACGAGATCACGCTGGGCGCCGGGAAGTGCGACGCGTACGCGCCGACGGACGACACCTACACGGACGCGGACTACTACGTCGCGAAGCTCGCGCTCGTGCAGGACGGGACGACGCTCGAGGCGGCGTCGCTCAAGCTCCACGACAAAGGCGCGGCGGTTTCCTCCGCCCGCCGCGCGCGCGCGCTTTTGTCTGGCGGCGGCGCGTCGGGTCCGACGGGCGCGGACGTGTACGAGACGTTCTACTTCACCGTCGACCCGAGCGGCGCCGGTTCGAATCTTGTGGTCGAGGTGAGCTCGGACTGCCCCGCGCCGCTTGGGGTCTCCGTCGAGGCGCTCTCCATCGGCGCGGTGGGCGTGAGTCAGCACTGGATCGCGCTCGCCTTGTTGATCGTGGTCTTCGCGCTGATCATCACCGAGGTGGTGCACCGCACGCTCATCGCGTTCATGGGCGCCGCCGCGGTGCTCTTCCTGCTCGCGCTCGAGCACAGGCTCCCGAGCGTGTACGAGATCATGCAGTGGATGGACCACGGCACGCTGGCGCTGCTGTGGGGCATGATGATCATCGTCGCGCTGCTCGCGCGGTCGGGCGTCTTCGAGTACTCCTCCGTGCGCCTCATCGAGTACAGCGGCATGGACATGTGGCGCCTGACGTGGATGCTCATGCTGTTCGACTGCGTGTTGAGCGCGTTTCTGGACAACGTCTCCACCATGCTCCTACTCGGGCCGGTGATCATATCGCTGTGCAAAGCCATCGACATGGACCCGCGGCCGATGCTCATCCCCATGGCGCTCTTCGGGAACATCGGCGGGACGTCGACGATGATCGGCGACCCGCCCAACCTGATCATCGGGAACGCGTTTCCGGATGAGTTGGGGTTCGTGGACTTCCTGCGCGTGCTCGCGCCCGGCGTGCTGCTCACGCTGCCGCCCGCGCTTCTGTTCCTGCGCTGGTACTACGGCAAAGAGGTGTACAGCAAAAAAATCAACGTGGACATGGAAGAGCTGAAGGCGAGGTACCCCATCCGCGACTTCGCGTTGCTGGCGCGGTGCGGCATCATCCTCGGCTTCGTGCTGCTGTTGTTTTTCCTGCACCCGGTGGTGCACTTCGAGCCCGCGTACGCGGCGCTCTTCGGCGCCATCGCGATTCTGCTGATGGGCTCCGCCGCGGACTTCGAGCACGCGCTGGAGAAGGTGGAGTGGGACTCGCTGCTGTTCTTCGCGGGGCTGTTCGTGTTCACCGAGGGCATCGCCGAGCTGGGACTGCTGCGGATCATCGCCGACCAGCTCTCGAGCGCCATCGAGGTGGTGGACGTGGACAAGCGCGCCATCGTGTCCAGCGTGCTCATCCAGGTGGTGGCGGCGGTGGCGTCGGCGTTCGTGGACAACATCCCGTTCACCACCACGATGATTCCCGTCATCTCGCGCATGGCGAAGAACGTGGAAGGGCTCACGATCCAGCCGCTCGCGTGGGCGCTGTGCTTCGGCGCGGACTACGGCGGTATGGGGACGCTCATCGGCGCGAGCGCCAACGTCGTTATGGCGGGCGTCGCCGCCGAGGCGGGCTACCCGGTGTCGTTCATGAGCTTCTTCAGAATCGGGTGGCCGATGATGTGCCTGTCCATCTGCGTCTCCGTGCCGTACTTGGCGCTCATGATACACGTGGGGTACGTCAAGTGAGTCTGCGCGTCGCGCGAACGGAGTCTTTGTAGCTACCTTTATTTATTTATCACGAGAGTATCCGCGACGGAAACGTCGCCGTCTCGTCACGGGATCATGCACGGGTCCCTGCACGCGAAGTGCACGTCGTCGATCTTCTTGAGCACCTCCGGCGACAGCGTGACCTTTTCGGCGTCGAACGCGTCGATGTTCTCGATGAGCTGCGCCATGGACGTCGCGCCGATGATGGTGCTCGAGACGTACCACCGCGTGCGGCACCAGGCCAGCGCCAGCGCGGCGAGCGAGACGCCCGCCTCCTTCGCGATTTGTTCGTACTGTTCCGTCGCCGCGACCGAGGGCGCGTTCAGGTACCTCTGCATGAACGAGGGGTACTTCACCAGCCTCCCGTCCTTGGGTTTCTGCCCGCGCAGGTATTTGCCGCTCAGCGCGCCGCCCGCGAGCGGCGTCCAAGGCAGCAGCCCGATGTCGTAGTTACTGGGCGCGCACGCCTCGGCGAGCTCCGTCTCGAACGAGCGGTGCAGCATGCAGAAGCTGTTTTGGATGGAGACCGGTCGCGGCACCCCCAGCTCGTCCGCCGCGCGCACAAACTCGCACACCCCGAACGTGGTCTCGTTGGACAATCCGTAGTGCTTGATTTTGCCTTCCGCGATGAGCTCGCCGAGCGCGGCGACGGTTTCGCGCACCGGGACGGTGTTCGGCCGCTCGTTCGACGGTTCGTACACGTTGTTTCCGAACCCCGGCACGTACCTGTCCGGCCAGTGAAGCTGGTACAAGTCGATGTAGTCCGTGCGCAGCCGGCGCAGACTGGCATCGCACGCCATCTTGACGCTCTCGGCGTCCAGGCGGCAGTCCGCCTTGGGCTTGGGAGGCGTGAACCGGTTCCCGCCTGTCTCCGAGTTGGGGTTGAACCCGGAAACCTTCGTGGCGATCACCACCTGCGAACGAATCTCGGGGTTCTTCTCCAGCCACGTCCCGATGTACTCCTCCGTGCGGCCGGGCTTCCACCCCTCCGCGGAGGACGGGACGGGGTACATCTCCGCGGTGTCGATGAAGTTGATCCCGCGCGTCTTCACGGCGTAATCGAGCTGCTCATGCGCCTCCTCCTCGGTGTTTTGCACACCCCACGTCATCGTGCCGAGACACACCTCCGTCACGTCGACGCCGGAGTTGCCGAGAGGCACGCGGGGAAGCGCGGCGGGGGCCATCACGGCCGAGCCTCGGGAAGCCGCGGTCGCGGTTCGGGACGAGCGGGGGAGCGCGCGGGAGAGTCGCGCGAGGCCGTGGCAGGTCGGGCGAAGCGCGGCGCGCATCGCTTTTGACACGTCACAACACTTTTCCCCGAAACGTCGCAAAATAACGTCATCGGCGCACGTGGCATATAACGTCACGATCTCGTATATTCGTTATCGACGCGCTCCCGACGCGTCAGTGCCTACGAGCGCGCGCGGAGTGGGTATCGAGCGAGAGTGCGAGCTGCGATGTCCGCCGAACCCGCCCGGCGTTCCGGGTCTTTCAAGAGGGACAAGAAGGACCCCATCGACGTGGTGTTCGAGAAGGTGCCGACCGCGGAAGATGGGAGGGCGGCGGCGGGCGAAAAAGCCGGGTCCAAGACGACGTTTTCGTCCAGGGCGCAGCACGGCATCATCGGCAAGGCCCTGTACCTGTGGGTCACTCCTTTCCTGAAGCTTGGGGGTGAGCGCACGCTCCAGATGGACGATCTGCTCCCCCTTCCCGAGGGCTACCTCGCGTCCAACAACTCCAAGCGTTTCGAGGAGAGTCTCAAACGGGCCCTTGAGCGCGAGAGGGATCGCCTGCGGGCGGGGGCGGAGTGGGACGGCGAGGGCAAAGCACCCAAAGACCCGTTCCTGCCCGCGGTGATGTGGCCGCTTTGGCATTGCTTCGGAGGCATCATCTTGACCGGCTCGCTCTTCAAGCTGCTGAACGACCTCATCCAGTTCCTGCCCGCCGTCGTGCTCGGCGGCTTTCTGCGCTTCATCGCCGGCAAGTCCCACCCGCTCGAGCTCTTCGTCGCCGGCGGCAGCGTTAACGGGTACGGCGCGGCGTACTGCCTGCTGCTGTTTTTCATCCCGGTGCTGCGCACGGTATTCGAGCAGGTGTACTTCTACTACGCGCAGGCCTCGGGGATCTGCATCAAGGGCGCGCTCGGGACGGCGGTGTACCGCAAGACGATGCGCCTCAGCGCCGCCGGCCGCGACGGGAGCACGACGGGCGAGGTGCTGAACCACATGCAGCTCGACGCGCAACGCGTCGGTGACTTGATGCTGTTCATCAACGTCTTGTGGTCCGGGATCCTGCAGACGGTGGGGTACATGACCTTGCTGTACTTCTACATCGGGTGGGCCTCCCTCGGTGGGTTCGCGGTGATGGTGATCCTCATCCCGCTGCAGAAGGCGTTCTTCCAGATGATCTCGAAGTTGCGACGCGAGCAGATGAAGCTGACGGACCGCCGCGTCAAGTTACAGAACGAGGCGCTGAGCGGCGTGAAGATCCTGAAGCTCAACGCGTGGGAGGAGCCGCTGCGGAAGGAAGTGGAGGGCGTGCGCGCGGAGGAGATGCAGAAGGCCAAGGCTGTGCAGAACCGGAACGCCTTGAACGCGGCGATCATGAACACGGGGCCGACGCTCGTCGCGGTGGCGGCGTTTTCGCTGTACAGCGGCGCCATGGGACGCGAGATGACCCCTTCCGTGATTTTCCCCTCCCTCTCGCTCTTCTCGCTGCTGCGGTTCCCGGTGATGTTCTACCCCCGGTGCCTGGCCATGGTCGCGGACGCGCTCGTCGCGCTGAGACGCCTGCAGAAGTACTTCCTGCTGCCCGAGGCGCTCGCCACGACGGTGTCGCTGCCGGCGGAGGTACAGGCGCCCCGCGGCGCGCGGAGCGCGGAGCGCGAAACCCTGGACGCCGGGGACGTCGAGCTCGAGGAGACCCTACACTCTGAACCCCGAGCGCTGGAGGATGGCGTCGTGGCGAGCATCGCCGGGGGGCACTTCCACTGGACCGCGCTCAAGCCCCTTTCTTCGGGAAGCTCCGAGAAGCTCGATCGTCCGTTTCTGCGCGACATCGACTTGACGCTGCGAAAGGGCGAGCTCACCGTGGTGGTCGGCCCGGTGGGCTCGGGCAAGTCCGCGCTCATCAGCGCGCTGCTCGGGGAGATGCACGGCTGCGACGCGCCCGACGGCACGCCCGCGCGCCTGGGCGCGCCCGTGATCGCGGGCACCACCTCGTACGTGGCGCAGGTGGCGTGGGTGCAGTCGCTCTCGCTCAAGGACAACGTGCTGTTCGGCCGCGCGCTGGACGAGGACGCGTACGCGCGCGCGCTGGAGTGCGCGTGCCTGGGCAGCGACGTGGCGCTGTTGCCCCTGGGCGACCTGACGGAGATTGGCGAGAAGGGCATCACGCTGTCCGGCGGGCAGAAGCAGCGCACGGCCATCGCGCGCGCGGTGTACGCGGACGCCGACTTGGTGGTGATGGACGACCCGCTGAGCGCGCTCGACGCGCACGTCGCCAAGGACCTGTTCCGCAAGTGCCTCTCCAAGTCGGAGGGCGCGTTCAAGGACAAGGCCGTGCTCCTGGTGACGCACCAGCTGCAGTTCGTGCACCAGGCGGATCACGTGGTGGTCATGGCGGACGGCGCCATCGTCGAGCGCGGCGCGTACGACGAGCTCGTGCAGCGCGAGGGCGGCGCCTTCAAGCAGCTCATGGAGTCGTACCACGGCGAGGACGAAAACGCGCCCAAGTCGCGGAGCGGCTCGGCGGCGAACCTCCAGAACGCCCATGTCGCGGAAGCGCGGAAGCCAGCCGAATCCGACGCCGCCGTCGCCGGCGCCGCTCCGGGGCGCGACGACGCGGCGGAAGACGAGGACGCGCGGAACGAGGAGGAGGGGCGCATCGGCGAGGTGACCGAGTCGGCGGCGGCGGAGCGGGGCGGCGTCCCGGGGCGGGAGGCGCCGACGACGGGCGTCGCCGCGGCGCTCGCGGGCACCGGGGACTCGAGCTCGCGGACCAAGCTCGAGTCGGTGGCGTCCATGGACGCGCGCGACTCGAAGCAGCGGGACAGGAAGACGAACACGATGACCAAGGAGAAGCGCGAGGAGGGTGCCATCTCCGGGCGCACGTACCTGGCGTACATCCGCGCGATGGGCTCGCCTCTGCTCCTGTCCGCGCTGATGCTCATGGTGATCGTCGAGCGGTTCCTGAGCGTCGTGTCGAGCGTGTGGCTGGCGTTCTGGTCGGAGGAGCACTGGGAGCTGAGCAACGGCGATTACCTCGCCGGTTTCGCCGGGATCGGCATCGGGCAGGCTGCGGTCTCGTGGGCGCGCACGTTCTCGTGGGCGCTCGCGTCCCTGGCGGCGGCTAACTCGCTGCACCTGGCGCTCTTCAGCGCGACGCTGCACACGCGCCTCGCGTTTTTCGACACCACGCCGCTCGGGCGCGTGATCCAGCGCTTCACGAAGGACACGGAGACGCTGGATAACACTCTGGTACAGAGCGTCTCATCGTTCGTGTCGTTCGGGCTGCTGTTGCTCGGCACGATCGTGGTCATGGCGTGGGTCATGCCCGTGCTCATGCCGTGCCTGGTGCCCATCGGCGCGCTGTACTACTACGTGCAGTGGTTCTTCCGCCCCGGCTACCGCGAGGCGAAGCGCCTGGACGGCATCAGCGGCTCGCCCATCTACGCGCACTTCGGCGAGACGCTGAACGGCATCAGCACCATCCGTGCGTTCGGGCACCAGAAGCGGTTCATCGCGGAGAACGAGTCTCGCATATCGGTGAACCAGCGCGCGGATTACACGCAGAAGTGCGGGTGCGACCGGTGGCTGCCCATGCGGCTGGAGACCATCGGCAACTCCATCACGTTCGTCGTCGCGTGCCTGGGCGTGTGGCAGCGCGGGAGCACGTACGCCGCGCTGGTCGGCCTGACGCTCTCGTACGCGATCGACATGACCGGCCTGCTCTCGTGGCTCATACGCATCGTCTCCGAGCTCGAGAGCAACATGGTCTCCGTCGAGCGCATCACGGAGTACGCCGCGCTGGAAAGCGAGGAGGCCACCGGCGCGGCGGCGCGCGGTGGTGCCAAGCCGGTGCGCCCGGACTGGCCGAGCGCGGGCGCCATTGAATTCCGGAACGTGCAGATGCGGTACCGCCCCGGTTTGCCGCTGGTGCTTCGCGGCGTTTCTTTCGACGTGCGCGCGGGCGAGAAGGTGGGCATCTGCGGTCGCACCGGCTCGGGGAAGTCCACGCTCATCGTGGCGCTCTGGCGGCTGGTCGAGCCGTGCGGCGGCGAGATTCTTCTGGACGGCGTGGACGTGCGCTCCATCTTGCTCAAGGATCTGCGCGGTCGCGTGACGTGCATCCCGCAGGACCCGATTCTGTTCAGCGGGAACGTGCGGGACAACCTGGATCCGTTCAAGCAGCACTCCGACGAGAAGCTGTGGTTCGCGCTCGAGGCGGTGCAGCTCAAGCCGGCCGTCGCCGAGCACGGCGTCGGGCTGCTGGCGCCGGTGGCAGAGTACGGCGAGAACTTCAGCGCCGGGCAGCGGCAGATGCTGTGCCTCGCGCGCGCGCTGCTGCGCGACACCAAGGTGGTGTGCCTGGACGAGGCCACCGCGTCGGTGGACCTGGAGACGGACAAGGTGATGCAGGACGTGATCGCGGACCAGTTCGCGTCGCGCACGATCATGACCATCGCGCACAGAATCAACACCATCATCGAGAACGACTCGGTGGTGTGCCTGGACCGCGGCGAGCTGGTGGCCAAGGCGACGCCCGCCGAGATGCTGCGCGACGAGAACAGCATGTTCGCCAAGCTGGTGGCGGAGACCGGGGACCAGTCCGCGCGAAACCTCAGGGCGCGCGCGGAGGAGTGCGAGGCAGCCAGGGCGGCGGGCGTGCCCATTCGTCGCGTGGGGAGCAAGAACAACGTCGCGTGACGCGCGCGTTTTTTCTGGAGAGAGACTTTCTTTTTTAGTCGGCGGCGAGCCCGCGAGCGCGGCGCGACGTGTAACAAAGACGTCGTCTGTCGTCGGATTAAATAAATGATATACAGGACGCGGCGTATGCCTCCGCCGCGTCTCGCCGAAGCGCTTTTCTAGGGGCGTCACGCGACGTTCGTTCACTTGGGCAGGAGCGAGGCCTGCGACCCGAAGAACACGTGGCTGGGGTCGGAGACGTGCGCGGAGAGGTTGGCCACCGGGCCGACGCCGGTGTACGCCTGCTGCGCGAGGCAGCCCAGGAACGCGCCCATGGCGAGGCGGCAGTGCTTGAGCTCCTGCAGCTTGAGCTTCTCGAGGTCGCCCTTCTCGGAGAGCTTGAAGGGGTCGAAGCGCCCGCCGGGGTACAGCGTGGGCTCGGGGAAGCCGTTCGGGGGCTTCGTCAAGCCGCCGCGGTACGCCTCGGCGAGGCCCATGAGGACCACCTGGAACGCCACGACGGCGTAGAAGGAGGGGAGGCCGGATCCCTCGGGCGCGAGGGGCGCGGGCGCGCCGGGAAACGTGTAGTTCTCAAGGCACGACGCGGGCGTGCACAGCGCGCCGGTCTCGTACCACGGGATGCCGGTGGCCTGCTCCTGCGCGACGATGCCGGGGATGGCGAGCATGGCCCAGCGGCCGTGAATCACCTCGTACTCGGCAGCCTTCTCCATGGACAGGATGTCGTCGTTCCCGAGGGGAGACGCCATGTCCGCGTCGGGGGCGCCGGGGTAGGTGCCGGGCTCCTGCGGAGGTCGGGAAGGGAAGAGAAGGCGGCGGTCAGGGTTCGCCCGCGAACGCTCGCGATCGACTCGACGGTCGACGTTCGCGGTATCGGTCGCGAACGAAAAAACGAGAGGGACGAGCGACGAACGGGCGGGGACGTACCGGCCACATGTTGGCCTGGACCTTGACGGCGGTGCGCCTGGAGGACGCGCGGCGCGCGCCGAGGGTGGGCACGGCGGCCTTGACGACGGAAGCGGAGAAGGTGAGGGCGGACATGGTGCTGTGTGTGTGCGGGAATGAATCGCAAACGCGACCGGCGCCGTTTTCAGAGCGTTAGAGCTGCTCCGGATCGCTCTGCGAAGAGCGATTGGTCAAAAAAGCTTCGGGAAAATCTGGCGCTTCCGCCAGGCACAATGCCCATACGAGACGAGATCATCTCCATTTGACGAGGCGAGATTTCTGGTGAATCCCCAATTTTTCGCACGCCGACGGACGAGACGGCACCACGCCACGACACGATTGACAACCGTCGTCGAGTGGCCGCGCCACATCAGCCCGCGGTCTGGGTGTCATGCGGGCGGCCGCGGCGCACCGGCGCGTGGCGCACCTCGCGGATGTCACGGCGCCCCCGGGTCCGTCCTCCGACGCGTCCGGCGCGGGATCTCGCGGCCGGGACGTCCCGGCAGGCGCGGTGGTGGTGGTCGGAGGCATGGTGCTCGACGTGCAGGCGAGCCCCGGACCCGGCGCCTCTCTGCTTCGCGGTACCACCACGCCCGGCACCGTGCGTCAGACCCCCGGCGGCGTGGGCCGCAACATCGCCGAGGGTCTCTTCCGCGCGTCCCCTCCCGGCGCGCCCCCCCCGTTCCTGCTCTCCGTCGTGGGCGACGACCTCGCGGGCGGCGCGCTGCTCGAGGCGTGGCGAAACCTGGGGCATACGCTCTCCGCGGCGGGCGTGCGCGTTTGCGCGGGCGCCGCTACACCCGCGGTGGCCGCCGTCCTGGACGCCGGCGGCGAGGTGGCCGCCGGCGTCGCGGACTGCGACACCGTCGAGGCCTTCCTGGACCCGCCGTGGATCCAGGCGCACGCCACGCGCATCGCCGCGGCGCGCGTCGTCGTGCTGGACGGGAACTGCGCCCCCGCCGCGCTCGCCGCCGCCGTCGCCGCCGCGCGCGCGCCGAGCGACGCCTCCGCCGCGTTCCTAAAAACGTCTCGACGCGCGTTGGTTCCTAAGCAAAAAAGCACGCCGCTCGTCTGGTTCGAGCCGGTATCCGTGGCGAAGGCCGCGCGCGTGTTCGAGGCGGGCGTCGCGCGCGAGGTGGACGTCGTGTCCCCCAACCTCGCGGAGCTGCGGGCCATGGCGCGCGCCGCGCGGCGCGCGAACGGGCGCCGCGCCGACGCCGACGACGTACACGAAAACGAAAACGAAAACGAAAACGAGACGCCGGGGAATGACGAGAATGACGAAACGCGCGACGACGTGGACGCGCTCCTGGACGCGGGCATAGGGAGCGTCGTGCTCACGCTCGGCGCGCTCGGAGTGGTGTTGTGTCGCCGCGAAGGGAACGAATCACGAATCACGAATCACGCCTCGCGCTCGCGCGAACGCGCGCCCTTCGTGCGCACGCGCGTCCCGGCGCTACCGCCGAGCGCCGGCGTGCGCAGCCTGGTGGGCGCGGGCGACGCGCTGGTGGCGGGGAGCGCGGCGGCGCTCGCCGCGGGGCACGACCTGGCCTCCGCCGTTTCCTTCGGCGTTGCGGCCGCGCGCCGCGCGGTGGAGACGGACGCGAACGTGCCCTTTTCCGGCGTGTCCTTCGCCGCGCTCGCCGCCGACGCGCGGGACGCGGCGGCGGCGGCGACGACGACGACGACGTGAGACTCAGGTCCGACCGGTCCGTCCTTTCGCTTTCGTCGAAGGCGAGTTCGTAAAGTACGTATAGAATACAACGTAGAGTGATAGGCACCGCCGCGGCGGCGGGACGGGGAGCGCACCGGCGCTCGTCGTCAACCGGCGCGAACGTTCGTTCCGTCGTCACATGAACTCATCCTCCACCTTGGGCGCTTTCGCGGTGGTGGGGACCCACGTCCGGGTCATACCCGTGGGACCGCACTTGGTTTTCCAGGTGGGTGCCACCTTGCCAAGCTTCGGTCGCGCGGTCGCCTCGGCGATGTACGCCTTGTGCGCCTCCGCCTTGGCCTCGGCTTCCCTCGCCTTGGCCTCCGCAGCCTCGCGTTCCTCAGGAATCGACACCCCGTACGTCCGCTCCCACTGCTTCTTCACCCGCGCCTCCGAGCGAATCTGCTCGTTCCAGAAGCCCATCTCCCCGGTGGCGCCGTAAATCCACGACATCGCGCCGCTCGACCGTGACCGACGCGCTCGTTGGTGTGTCGTCGGGGCGAGGGGAATGAGCGCGCGAAACCGAATCGCGATTCGTCGCCACTTTTGGAAGCGGGTTGGTGCTTGCTTCGTGGAACAATTCGTGGAACAATTCGTGGAACAATTCGTGGAACAATTCGTGGAACAATTCGTGGAACAATTCGTGGAACAATTCG
>Ga0181564_10001934_pt1 | contig 18377 bp, 12 predicted proteins | sample 011ome_24_FD_134512 | JGI IMG/M metagenome (GOLD analysis project Ga0181564, IMG submission 134512) | Coastal salt marsh microbial communities from the Groves Creek Marsh, Skidaway Island, Georgia - 011513CT metaG (megahit assembly) | ecosystem: Environmental > Aquatic > Marine > Intertidal...
AAGAAGTGGTGGAAGAAGTGGTGGAAGAAGTGGTGGAAGAAGTGGTGGAAGAAGTGGTGGAAGAAGTGATGGAAGAAGTGGTGGAAGAAGTGGTAGAAGAAGTAGTGGAAACAGCAGAGGAAACAGCAGAGGAAACAGCGGTAGAAACAGCAGAGGAAATAGCATCAACAACAATTGTAACGCATGAGTCGACTGCAACAGGAGTTTCCTTTAGAGTTCAAGTTTTAGCAGCGCACAAAACTGTTGATGCAAAATACATCCAGAAAAGATACAGCGGATACAACAATAAATTAAATCTAGACAACCACGAAGGATGGGTTAAATACACAACAGACGGTGTAAACACTTATAAAGGAGCTAGAGACACTAGGAACGGGGTTAAGAAGTATGACTTCCCTGGACCTTTTGTAACGGCTTATAACAGTGGAGAAAGAATTACCGTTCAAGAGGGGCTTATGTTAAGTTCTCAAAAATGGGTTAAATAATATCAATTCACAACAAACAAGAAAAGACCTCCATTATCGGAAGTCTTTTCTCTTACGCTATTCATTTTTTAAACACAAAAAAGGTCGTTCCACGGAAACGACCTTTTTAAAGTTTAAGTAATCTACTATTATCTTTTCGGACGAGGTTCATCAGAAACAGAAACCTTTTTTCTACCTTTTCTTCTTCTAGCGTTTATAATCTTTCTACCATTCTTAGTAGACATTCTTAATCTAAACCCGTGCTTGTTCTTTCTCTTTCTATTTGAAGGTTGAAACGTTCTTTTCATTGTATTTTGTTTAAGCTACACCATAAAGGCGCACCAAATTTTGGACTGCAAAAATATACCTTTTTTCCTATTTACAAAAGTAATTTCAAATTTATTAAAAATAAAATTAACATTCAGGAAAATATAAATACAATTCCATGACACCATAAATAATAAATATATAGTAGATTCGTTGCCGATTATGGCGCCATTTGGTAAAAAAAATAAAGAAGAAAAAGTTAAACTTAAAAAAGGAGCGTTTAAAAGAGCGTTTAGAGTATTTCGATATATAGAACCCTATCGTTTCACTTTTTTTATTGGTTTATTTTTCTTGGTTTTATCTAGTATCACTACTATGGGATTTCCATACTTGATTGGATCCTTCTTTGGAACTACTCCTGGTGCAGAAAATGAAGGCTTCAGTATTGATAACATGCAAAGCAGCACTGTAATAGTCACATTGTTATTCGGAGTTTTTATTGCGAATGCAATATTCAGTTTTTTTAGAGTATACTTATTTAGTATAGTTACTGAAAAATCTTTGCAAGACCTAAGAAATGCAGCTTTCAAACAATTAATCTTCTCTCCTATTTCATTTTATGACAAAAATAAGGTTGGGGAATTAAGCAGTCGTATTGCAACCGATATAAATCTGCTTCAGGAACTTTTAATGACTACCATTGCTGAATTTATAAGACAATGGATAACGGTTGTCATCTCCATTTTCTTCATTGCTTATGTTTCCTTAAAATTGTCTGGGATAATGCTAGCTACAGTTCCTGTGGTTGCAATATTAGCAGTGATTTTTGGCAAAAAGATTAAAAAACTATCCAAACAGGCACAAGATGCATCAGCAGATTCCAATACTATATTGCAGGAAACTTTAATGGGTATTAAAAATGTAAAAAGTTTCGCAAATGAAGCTTTTGAAATACTACGTTTTAATGCTACTACGGAATCTATAAAAAACCTTTCGATACGTGGCGCAATATTTCGTGGACTATTTGCTGCATTCATTATAATTGGGATGTTCGGTGCCGTTACAATTGTAATTTGGCAAGGGGTGAATATGACCAATTCAGGAGAACTTCAAATGCATGACTTCATTCGTTTTATATTATTTACAATTTTTCTTGGCGCTTCATTTGGAGGTATCAGCAGTATGTTCGGTACAATTCAAAAAGCCATTGGTGCAACTGAAAGATTAATGGACTTATTGGGGGACACAACTGAATCGCAAGAATATGAAGCAGAATCCAATCACATTCTTAAAGGAAATGTCATATTTAAAGACATTAACTTTCACTACGAAACAAGACCAGATATAACCGTTATCAATAATTTAAATTTTGAAGTAAAAGAAGGACAAACTATTGCAATTGTAGGTCCTTCAGGAGCTGGAAAATCAACTATTTCCTCACTATTATTGCGTTTCTATGAACCAACAAATGGAATTATCTTATTTGACAATATTCCAAGTTCGGAATTTACCAGAAGGAAGCTGAGAAATCAAATGGCTATTGTTCCACAAGAGGTAATATTATTTGGTGGTACAATAGAAGAAAACATTGCTTATGGTAATCCAAAAGCATCCTTTGAAGAAATCGAAAATGCTGCAAAACAAGCAAATGCTCACAATTTTATTACAGAATTTCCTGAAGGGTTTAAAACCACTGTTGGTGATAGAGGGATTCAATTATCGGGTGGGCAAAAACAAAGAATCGCTATTGCAAGGGCAGTTTTGAAAAATCCAAAAATTTTAATTCTGGATGAAGCAACCAGTTCCCTCGATTCAGAATCAGAAAAACTAGTCCAAGATGCTTTAGAAAAGTTGATGATAGGGAGAACATCCTTTGTCATAGCCCATCGATTATCGACTATAAAAAACGCAGATAAGATACTCGTAGTTGACAGAGGTGCCATAGTGGAGTCAGGAACACATCAAGAACTTTCTCATAATAAAGGTATCTATGCTAAGCTGAGCAGTATTCAATTCGAACAAAATTAATTAACGAATAATAATTACATCTTTACGCTTATTCTTTCTATCATTTTATTTTAAATTTTCGTTAGTAGCTTTATATCAAAGCTCTAATTATGAAAAAATATTTCACACTTATTTCTGCAACTGTCTTCCTGATAATGGTTGCTTTAATTATCTACCCAAACTTTCGTTATGAGGTAATTACTGAGGAAACTTTTGTGGCCATTCAACCTTTTGGAGAATTCAATTCAGAAGAAGCTAAAATGATGCAACAAGAAATATCTGATTTCTATCATTTAAACGTTACCGTATTAAAGCCCATAGAATTGCCAAAAAATGCATATATCAATGTTAAAAGTTCACGATATAGAGCAGACACGTTGATTCGTTTTCTAAGGAAGAATATCGACAGTAATTATGATTTTGTCATTGGATTAACCGATAAAGACATATCCACTACAAAATATAGTAATATATCAACAAAAACAATAAAGGAACCAAGTTATAAATATGCAGATTGGGGAATTTTCGGATTAGGATTTATGCCAGGTAAAAGTTGCATTGTATCCACTTATAGGCTTAAAGAAAAAAACTTTCGCAGTAGATTCATAAAAATATGTTGCCATGAATTAGGCCATAATTTTGGATTACCTCATTGCTCTGATACGACTTGCATAATGCAAGACGCCGCCGAAACCATAAAAACAATTGACAACGTTCAACTGAACCTTTGTAATTCATGTAAGAAGAAAGTTGATTTTCATGAGTACTAAAAACATATTGAAATATTTAGTTCTCCTGCCCCACTACACTGAACATAAATATCTATTAGCATGGTGGCAAAAAATAAATTTCTTTTCCAAGTTAACATATAAAATACTAGGCTTCACCAATCATTGTTTTCGTATTTGATTCACCAGAGTCTAACAATCCATTAAACTTAATACGGTAGTGATGATTAAAAGCTTCTAATACTTCTATATTGTTTTCTTTTAAGACAGCCTGACTAGAAAGCAAATCAAAAAACTTCTGATCATCCAAACTCAATAATACCGGATTAGTGTTACATTTAAACACGCCTATTTCAATACCAATTTCATAATAACTCCTTAAATCTAACATTACATTTTTTTGAAAAATTGCAACTTTTATCCAGATTTTTGGGTAATTCTCTTTTATTTGGAGCAATAATTTGTTGGATACATCAAAAATTTGCACACAAAAAAACAACATAGCCTTACGATAACGTTCCGTATAGGGTAAAGTTATATTTTCCAAGACAGTTTGGTATTCAGCAATTATATTCAACTTATAAGTTATAACAGCTTCAATTATTTCTTCTTTGGAAGAGAAATGATTGTAAATAGTAGTTTTACTTATTCCTAAATCTTTTGCCATTTTGGACATGGAAAATTTTTCTACACCATTATTCTGGAAATATACCATAAATCGAACCGTGTGCTTTTCTCTTATTTCAAGATCTTTATAACGATCTCTTTTAGTCGGTTTTCTTCCCATCACTCAAGTTCAAAAGGGATTTTAGATTCAATTAAACCATTAAATTTAACCTTAAAGTGATCATTAAAAGCCTTTCTTAATGTAAGGTTATTTTTGATTAAAAAACTTTGATTAAATAACAATTCGAAAAACAAACGATCTTCTCTTGCTAATAATTTTGGATTTACTTTTATAAAATTACCACTAGCCATACCCTCTTCATAATAACGAATTAAACCTTTCATAGCAGCATCTTGAAAATTACTAATCAACGCCCACACCTCTGGATATAGTTCCTTTAAGTCGTCAATAATTAGTAATGAAATATCATATAATTGTTGCGTATAATACTGAATAGATTTGTAATACCTTTCAACGAATCCTAATTGATAATCAAATAGTATTTTGTGAAAATCTTTAATGGAATCTATTTTTAAACGAACAGCAAACTCCACTATTTCATCTTTAGATGAGAAGTGATTGTAAATCGTACCTTTACTTATACCCAAGTATTCAGCCATTTTTTCCATATTAATTTCACGAATACCATATTCTTGAAAATAAGGCATCGCATTATTAATCCACTTCTTCCTTTTCTCTAAATCACTACTTCTTGTTTTATTTAATGACTTTCTTCCCACTGTTTACATAGATTTACACTTCAAATATAGATTTTTCTAAGATTAGAATCCATTCAAACAGTATAATTCGTAATTTCGCCCAGCTAATCATAATATGAAATGAGTACAATTTATTTAGATTTTGAAAAACCAATCGAAGAGTTAAACGAACAAATCGTTAAAACCAAAGAGGTTGGAGAAAAGGGAAAGGTTGATATCACCAGTACTTTAGCAGAACTGGAGAAAAAACTAGAAAATACGACAAAAAAGATTTACGACAATCTTACTCCTTGGCAACGTGTACAAGTAAGTCGTCATCCAGAAAGACCCTATACGCTGGATTATATTAACGAGATTACGGATGGAGAGTTTTTAGAACTTCATGGTGATCGAAACGTTAAAGATGACAAAGCAATGGTAGGTGGCCTTGGAATGATTGACGGAAAATCAGTAATGTTTATAGGCCAGCAGAAAGGTAGAAATACAAAGCAACGTAAATTCAGAAACTTTGGAATGGCAAATCCGGAAGGATACCGAAAAGCTCTTCGCTTGATGAAACTTGCCGAAAAGTTTAACAAACCTGTTGTCTGTTTAATTGATACTCCAGGGGCATTTCCTGGATTAGAAGCAGAAGAAAGAGGACAAGGCGAAGCCATTGCAAGAAACCTTTATGAAATGATGGTACTAAAAGTACCTATCATTTGTGTTATAATAGGTGAAGGTGCTTCTGGTGGTGCCCTAGGGATTGGAATTGGAGACAAAGTATTAATGCTAGAAAACACATGGTATTCTGTTATTTCTCCTGAATCCTGTTCATCCATACTATGGAGAAATTGGGACAACAAAGAAAAAGCAGCTGAAGCACTAAAACTTACGGCCAAAGACATGCTTAAAAACAAATTAATTGATGGAATAATCAAAGAGCCTCCAGGCGGAGCGCATACTGCTCCGGAAAAAATGCAGAAAAAATTAAAGACTGAGTTAAAAAAACACATCAATAAACTCTCCGAAGTGCCAATTGACAGTTTAGTTGAAAGTAGAATTGCAAAGTTTTGTGAAATGGGAGTTTACAAAAAATAAACTTTCTGAATTGAAAAAATCAAAAGCCACTAAAGATTTCTTTAGTGGCTTTTTTTACTTTACTAACAATTGTTAATAACCTTGGTCAATAACTTTTCTTTGTATTAATCATGGAAAACATCGATGGTTATACTTGTTAAATATATATTTGTAGTGTGGCTGATCAGATTGGAAAAATTATAGATAACGCTGGTAAAACCAGAAAAATTGGAAATAAAATGCCTTCCAATTTTATTGAGGGAGGAAAATTACCGCCCCAAGCAGTTGATCTGGAAGCTGCTGTGCTCGGAGCATTGATGCTTGAAAAAGGACCGGTCAACGATATTATAGATATTCTTACCCCAGAGAGCTTTTATAAAGAAGCCCATCAAAAAATATATGGTGTTATTCGAGATTTGTTTGGAGATTCAGAACCCATTGATATTCTAACCGTTACACAAAAATTACGATCCAAAGGTGAGTTAGACGAAGTTGGAGGACCCTATTTTATCAGCCAACTTACAAATAGAGTTGCTTCTGCGGCACACGCAGAAGCTCATGCAAGAATTATTTCTCAGAAACATATATTAAGAGAACTTATTAGAATATCAGGAACTGTTATTCAAAAAGCATACGACGAAACCACTGATGTTTTTGACTTGCTAGATGAATCAGAAGCTGAATTATTCAAAGTTGCTGAAGGAAACCTTCGTAAAAATCATGACACCATGTCTCAATTAATGAGAATGGCTGTTGAAGGAATCGAAGATGCAATGAGCCGAGAAGATGGAATTAGCGGAGTCCCTTCTAGTTTTACTGCCTTAGACAGGGTAACGTCTGGATGGCAAAAATCAGACATGGTTGTTTTAGCAGCTCGTCCAGGTATGGGAAAAACTGCTTTCGTGTTATCAATGGCTAGAAATGCCGCAGTTGATCATAATAAAGCTGTTGCATTCTTTTCATTAGAAATGAGTTCTGTTCAGTTGGTTAATCGTTTAATTTCTGGTGAAGCAGAAATTGGAGCAAGTGATATACGGAAAGGTAATTTATCCAAAGATGAATTTTCTAAACTATTTGAAAGAACAAAAAAACTAGCAAACGCACCTTTATTTATTGATGATACTCCTGCCCTATCTGTTTTTGAATTACGTGCAAAATGTAGAAGATTAAAACAGCAACATGATATTCAAATGGTTGTAATCGATTATCTTCAATTAATGTCAGCTGGTGGCAATGGCGGAAATCGTGAACAAGAAATTAGTACTATTTCAAGGTCTATAAAAGAAATTGCAAAAGAATTAGATATTCCAATTATTGCATTGTCTCAATTAAGTCGTTCTGTAGAAACACGTGGTGGAGATAAACGTCCTATGCTTTCTGATTTGCGCGAGTCTGGTGCAATTGAGCAGGATGCAGATCTTGTTTGCTTTATTTACCGTCCAGAGTATTATGGCCTCACAGAATGGGCAGACAATACGCCATGCAATGGTCAAGGGGAAATTATCATTGCAAAACACCGAAATGGTTCTTTAGAAGATGTTCGACTGCGCTTTGTAGGCAAGTTTGCTAAATTCGAAAACCTAGACACTTTTGATAATGGTGCGGAATATAACCCTATGCTTCCCAATCCAGATTTCGATACCGACGGAGGAGGGTTTAGAACCGTTCAATCTAAAATGAATGATGATGCTGAAGATAACTTTCTTGATGATTTTCTAGAAGACGATGAAGAAGAAAGCCCATTCTAACAAAACATATTCAAAATATACTCGTTAACCTTATAAGGTTATATTGTCTATCTTAAAGTGAAACGATTTCCAGTCATATTATTTATTATTGCCTACGCTTTTAAAGTTACTGCAAGTTCAATCCTGATACCTATGGGAGATGGAGAACAAAAAAATCACCTGAAAGCTTACGGAATTGCATTTTGGATATTACAAAATGATATAGAAGTTGAATGGCTTTTAAATTATCGAGGTGGTAGTTTTTTGATTAAGCATTACACAACCATTGAAGAAGAATGCATTATTCGTGGAGTCACTTATGAAATTATTGCTAATGTTCAAGCGCAGAAAATAAAAAGTGAAATTGCTGATCCCGAAGTAAATCAAGAAATCGTAAAACTAGAAAAAGCTCCGAAAATTGCCGTTTATACCCCTGGCGGAAAGCAACCATGGGACGACGCTGTCACAATGGTTTTAACTTACGCTGAAATTCCATATGATAAAGTTTATGACCGAGAAGTTATTGCTGGAGAAATTATAAAATATGACTGGTTGCACTTGCACCATGAAGATTTTACCGGGCAATATGGTAAGTTTTACCGTAATTATAAAAACGCCGAATGGTATCGTCGGCAACAACGAGAAACAGAAGAAATGGCAACTGAATTAGGTTTTGACAAAGTATCACAACTCAAATTAGGTGTAGCTAAGAAAATAAAAGAATTTACTGCTGGTGGTGGGTTTTTGTTTACCATGTGTTCTGGTACAGATAGTTATGATATCGCGCTAGCTGCTGATGGAGTTGATATTTGTGACTATATGTATGATGGAGACCCGGCTGACCCAGCTGCTCAGGCTAAACTAGATTTTAACAACACGTTTGCATTTAAAGATTTTGTATTAAAATCAAATCCTTTGGAGTATGAGTTCTCAAGTATTGACGCAACTATTTCTCATAGAAGCCCAGAAAGCCAAGATAAATTTTCATTATTTGAATTTTCTGCAAAGTGGGATGTTGTACCTACTATGCTTTGTCAAAGCCATACATCCATTGTAAAAGGGTTTATGGGACAAACAACCGACTTTTATACGAAGTACATTAAATCTGATGTATTAATTATGGGCGAAAACAAAGCTTTAGGCACTGCCCGTTACATTCATGGAGAATATGGTAAGGGGCAATGGACTTTCTATGGCGGCCACGATCCTGAGGATTTTAGACATTATGTAAATGACCCCCCAACTGATTTAAATTTATTTCCAAACTCAGCTGGTTATAGGTTAATATTGAATAACATTCTTTTTCCCGCTGCAAAAAAGAAAAAACAAAAGACCTAGGCATTTTTCTTTCTTAGAAATTCGATTAAGATAATCATTGGAAACACCCCATGAGGCAATCTTACCAAAAACTCATGGAAGAACCCTTCAAAGCTTTGCCAAATAAATTGCGAATCAAAATGTATGTAAATGCGAGCTAGTGATGTCATAAAACCCCAAAATACTCCATAACTCAATAACGTTATAAAAATAACTTTCAAGACTTTAGACAAAACCTCTTTTCTATATAAAAAATTAAAAGGAATTAGAACAACCCCTGCAAACAAAAAATCCATCAAAGCAATATCGGTCAATGTAGCTTTAGCCATGTCTTCCTGTATTCCAAAACCTATTATCAGCATATCTGTGAAATTTCCTGGTTGTGGATAATATCCTATAGCAAATAATCCATGGTAAATAAATGTGATTGCTATTGCAATTTTTGAGACTATCAATGCCTTTACCGATCCATTACCATTACAATACCACAGAAAGATTATTGGTGTAACAAATTGAGCTGAATACTCTAATAATGTCCCATACAAATAATGTTTGTCCACAAAAAAACCATAAAAAGTTAATGCTAAACAGAATACTCCCAAACATATAATCCACTTCAAAACTCTACGAGAAGGAGAATAAAAAAGCGCTGCCACCCCCGATAAAGCATAAATTACCCCAGTACCAATTGAAATATTATCGATTAAGTATTCATAGAAATGATCTCTGTAAATATCTTGTAACGTACTATCTGTTAACCATTCTAGCACTTTTCCGAACCCTTGTGGATTGTAAAAAAAATTACGAAAAGGGCCTTCCCAATAAATATGCTCCCAAGCTCTTCCCATAAATAATAGAAAGGTGGTAATTCTTAATATTCTAACATTAAAAGGGTTTTGCATATCTTATATAGATACCGTAATTTTACTAACTATTATTAAGTAGTTCAAATCTCTATTCCAATAAAATGAAATTTTGGGTTAAACTCATTTGTTTTTCAATTTCTATTCTCTTTGTAGGAGATGCTTTTGGTCTTACGCGAAGATACAGATTATCTTTAAGGGATGACCCATCTACAACTATAACGATTGGATGGGACCAAAATGGAGGAAATTCTCCAACCCTCTATTATGGAACAATTGATTACGGACAAAACTGGGCTTCATATCCAACTTCTCAGACGGAGGATAGGCAAGTAAATGCAAAAGGGATGGACAACCGATTTGTTCGCTTGACAGGGTTAACTCCAAACACTGTTTACTATTTTGTAATTAAAGATTCTGATGGTACTAGTCCTCGTTTTTGGTTTAAAACTACTCCAATGGGAAATGCTTCTCCACTATCTGTTATTGCAGGAGGCGATAGTAGAGCATACCTAGATAATGGTCCAAGACAAAATGCAAATAAAATGGTTGCTAAGTTGCGTCCAGATTTCGTTCTTTTTGGAGGGGACTATACTTGGCTTGGATTAAATTTGGAGTGGAGTGAATGGATGGATGATTGGCAGATGACAACTTCTCTAGATGGCAGAATGTATCCTGCCGTATGGGAAAGAGGAAACCATGAATCTAATAGTGGAACCGTATATGACTTATTTGATGTACCTAGTGCAGATGAATATTTCACAATTCCAGTTGGTGGAAACTTCCTTAATATATATACCCTGAATACTGAAATCTCTATAACAGGCAATCAATCGACCTGGTTAGAAGCTGATTTACAAGCAAATTCTGACAATTACGACTGGAATATTGCTCAATATCATCGATCAACAAGACCTCACACTACTGCCAAGCCTAATGCAGACATACAATACAATTCATGGGCACATCTATTCCATGACTATAGAGTTCAATTAATTGTAGAAAGTGATGCCCATGATGTTAAAACTACATGGCCCGTTAAACCCTCCACAGGACCAAATTCTGATGAAGGTTTTGAATTAGACACCTTATTCGGATCTGTCTATATTGGGGAAGGATGTTGGGGAGCTCCTTTACGGACAAATGATTGGGATAGAAACTGGACTAGAAACAGTGGAAGTTTTAATAGCTTTCATTGGTTAAAAATTACAAAAGACACTATTGAAATTAGAACGGTTGCAACAGATAATGTAGCAACTGTAGGATCAGTTACGGATCTAGATCGATTTACACCTCCAACTGGAATTGATATTTGGAATCCATCCAATGGGAGTGTTGTTTACATCACAAATCAGAAATACTTAGGAAGACCTGATATTTCGGTAACATATCCATTTCATTTACAATATTTTAATCAAGCACAAGCAGTTACAGTAACTGCTGATGCAATAGATAATAATGGCTCTGTGCAAAATGTAAAGTTCTTTGTAAATGATGTTCAAATCGGCCAGGACAACTCCTTTCCTTATAATTTAAATTGGACCATTCCTGGTAACGGAGAATATGTAATTACTGCTTGGGCAATTGATAATGAAGGTTGGCACAACATATCAGATGATGTGAAAATTTTCACAGGTGAAATTGACATAACAGCGCAATTGGCAGCTAACGATGATGATGTTGAGGAAACAAAAGATAATGGAGACATGGACTTAACCAGCTCTGATTTAGAACTCTGCATTGAAGAATGGCTTTGGCCAATACCGAATGAAGATCAATGGGTTGCATTGAGGTATTCTGATCTGAATGTTCCCCAAAGTGCATCAATCTCAAATGCGTACATTCAATTTACTGCAAACGAAAATCAATCAGATCCAGCAGCTATTATTGTTTACGGAGAAAATATTGACGACGCCTCTACTTTTACAGGAACCAATTATAATGTTTCTTTTAGATCTCGAACAAACGCAGCAGTTAATTGGGATCCATCCTCATGGATCACAGATGCTTCAGGAGCTGCTGAACAGACACCTGACATAACATCAATCGTGCAGGAGATTGTAAACAGACCTGGCTGGCAATCCGGTAATGCAATGGCTTTTATTTTTGATGGTAGTGGAACCCGATCTGCTTATTCTAGAGATGATGACATCTCAAAATCAGCAACATTACACATAACCTTTCAATATCATTCACCAAATACGATTATTGAGAAATCACAATTTGAAAAAGATTTTACTATATACCCAAATCCAGTTTCTGATATCCTTCATATTAATATTAAATCAGCAAAAGCGACAGATTTAGAAATTTACGCTCTAAATGGCCAATTAATCAACCGACAAAAGCTTGCTCAATCAGAAAATCGCATTAATACAGATAGCTTAGGACTTAGTAAAGGTATTTACTTACTTCATCTATCTAGAAATAACAATCGATTCATAAATAAAATAATAATTCAATAACATGAAAAAAGCACTACTTATTCTGCTTATTATTTCTGCGCATTCAGCCACTTGTCAAAGTGAAATAAGAGCAAGCATTGACCCTGCACTCTACCCTTTTTATCATGGTGTGGCTTCCGGAGATCCACTTTCTGATAGAGTAATTCTTTGGACTAGGGTTACAGACGATACATTAACTGTAGATAGTGTTCAGATTGATTGGAGGATTGCAACCGATACCAGCATGAACAACATAGTTAATTCTGGAACAGGTTATGCAAAAGAGAATGTAGATTGGACATATAAAGTTGACGCAACTGGACTTCAACCAGACACATGGTATTATTATGATTTTAATGGTTTAGGTAGATATTCTTTAAGAGGAAGAACTAAAACTGCTCCTATCGGCGACATAGATAGTGTGCGGTTTGCCATAGTATCTTGTTCCAACTGGGAACATGGGTATTTCCATGCATACAAACATTTAAAAGACCGAAATGATTTTGATTGCGTTTTACATCTCGGTGATTATATCTACGAATATGAAACAGGTGGGTTTTCGGCTAACTTAAGTGATAGGATAAATGATCCAACTCATGAAATTATAACTTTGGAAGATTACCGATTAAGGTATTCGCATTATAGGTTAGATTCGGACTTAAGAGATTTACATCAACAGTTTCCGTTCATTAATATATGGGATGATCACGAAACTGCAAATGATTCTTATATAGATGGGGCTGAAAATCATGACCCAGCAACAGAAGGCTCTTGGGCAGATAGAAAAGCAGGAGCTACTCAAGCATATCATGAATGGCTACCTATTCGATCACCAAATCCTGCTAATACACAGATTTACCGAAAATTTGCATGGGGAGAATTAATTGATTTACATATGTTAGATACTCGTTTAGAAGCTAGAGTGCTTCAAGATGGTGGCGCGGCTAACGATCCTAATAGACCTCTTTTGGGAGCAACTCAATTAAACTGGTTAACAAACAACCTTCAAACTTCGGCAGCAAGATGGAATATTCTTGGACAACAGGTTATGATGGCGCCTTTAGCCGTTTTTGGGCAAATTTTAAACAGCGATCAATGGGATGGGTATGCCTATGAAAGAGACCAGTTATATAATTTTATAACAACAAATAATGTCAATAATTTAGTTGTTTTAACAGGAGACATTCACACATCTTGGGTAAATGACATTCCATTAAATAACTACGACAACTCATCGTGTACTGGGTCATTAGGAGTTGAATTTGTGGTAACGAGTGTTACTTCTACTAGTTTTAACCTTGGATTTGCTTCTTCCGTTATCGAACTAGCTAATGCACATGTACAATATGCCGATTTACAAAAAAGAGGTTATATGATATTAGATGTTAATAAAACAAGAATTCAAGGTGACTATTATTATATGAATGATGTTGAGAGCCAAACGCCAGGAGAGTATTACGGAACATCTTACTTTGTCAATGATACTGAGAAATGTGCAAATGAAGCAACTACTTTTTCAAGTAACCCTGGCCCATTACCCATTTACGCTCCTCAATACCCAATAGGAGCTCCTATTGGAATTGAAGAAACTATTGAGAACATGGTAGTTTTTGGCGCCTACCCAAACCCTATTATTGATGAAGTTACCGTACAGTTCTACTTATTTCAAGAAAAAGATGTAAAGGTCAAATTATATGATATTACTGGAAAATTAGTATTTAATGATATTGCTACCAACTTAAGTACCGGCATCAATTACATGAAGCTTAATTTGCAAGGAATAAAAGCTGGACCTTATAACTTAGTTTTAGAAACAAATTTCCACAGAGCCACAAAATCATTAATTAAAGTTCAGTAATTGGTAAAGGATTTATTTTATTCTTACTTATGGCCACTTTAGGATTACATGCACAAGTTTCAAACCCGAAAATATTTGGACATAGGGGTTGTAGAGGTATTCTACCTGAAAACTCTATTGAGGGCTTTCAAAAAGCTATTGATTTAGGTGTAGATGGTATTGAGTTTGATGTGGTAGTCAACAAAGATAAACAGATTGTTATTTCGCATGCACCATACATGGAAAAGAAATATTGTTTATTGCCGGATGGAAGGAAAATTAAGCGAGAAAAAGAATTCAATCTTTTTCAAATGACGCAAATAGAAATAGAACAATTTGATTCTGGCTCTAAATATCACCCGAATTTTCCGGAACAAAAGAAACTGAAAACACACAAACCTCTATTGCAAGAACTATTTAATGAAGTAGACTTAAGTAAAGTTATGATTCTTTTTGAGATAAAATCTGAAAAGAAACAATATGGGAAATATCAACCTCAACCCGATGAATATGTAGACCTCATACTTAAAGAGATTAGTAATTATGCGCATAGAAATAACATTATTTTCATGTCTTTTGACGCTAATATCATTAACGAGTTACACAATAGAACTCCACAATATAAGTTGATTTACCTAGCTCATAAGTCATTTAAGTCTATAAAGAGTAGTATAAAACATTTAACTATCCAGCCCTATGCATTAGGTCTTTACTACTCAACCATTTCAAAACGAGAAATTATAAAAGCACATGAATTAGGCATGGCAGTTTTTGCCTGGACGGTTAACTCCTTTGAAGATTTTAAGCGACTAAAACGACAAGGAATAGATGGAATCATTACTGATTATCCCGGAAATTTTATCAAAAGATAACCTAAAACAGTCAGGTGAAAAAAATCAATGCCAAATACAAAGGAAATCCAAAAGCAACATAAACTGCTAACCTATCTAATTTGGAATGTTTTATATGACGCTTCCTAGTTTGTTGGGTTAGTTTATTACGAATATGCTGTCTAAATGCAAACCCTAGTGCAACTCCAATAGCCCCGCATACAAGATGTGTAATGTTTCCATAAAAAATATTTTCCCATAAACTGGACAATGAATTATAATACAAGGGCACAAAGGCCATCAAAACAGGTAATAAGATCCAAACACCTAATTGAAAGCCACGAAGAGTCTTAAAATAATCTTCAAAAACACTTCGGGTTTTCACATACCTTCCTTCTGCCATAACAACAAACATAACACCAGAGTAAGAAGTTAATATAGGAGTAAAACCATGGCCTATTAGTAAAAGTAATCGATGAAAAAGAACATACATAAAGAAAGAAGCCACGGTTGTAATCAGAAAGCGATACGAACCGAGCACTTTTTCTAAATATGTTCCTAGCGCCCACATTAGAATAAGGTTAAGCCCTAAATGAAACATTGATGAAACATTATCAAACCCATGTTGGAAAGGAATCGTTAACCGGACAAAAATATTTACGGCCGGACCATCTCCCACTCCATAAAGAGAATTCAATTCAGGAATTAATATAGTAATAAGGGTAATTATAACCATACAAGCTGTTAAAATGTATGAAACATAAGTTTTCAATCGAATATCACCTCTTATATCATCGAACATTATACGGACACTATTTTTAGACTGTTAATGTAAAGCAAATACTTTTCGACATGTGAATATCCCATTTCTGCTAAAAGGTTACCATATTCCAGTATTTGTAAAGTATGCTTTTCTGCGGGTTTTCCGGTTTTATAATCAACAACAATTGCGTGCATACCTTTAGTTATAACTTTATCAGGGATATAAAAATGACCATCTTTCGAAATTATTTCTTGCTCATTGTGCACCTCGCTTGAAGAATTAAACCAGCCAGCTACTTGAGGGATATCAAACATTCTTTTTACCAAAATAACAATTTCTGCTTTGATAGAACTTGGTACTATGCCCTTTGTTTCTAAATGATTTGTAACTGTTTCAATATCATTTTTACTATTCACTTTAGAAAGAACAGCATGAATGGCAATTCCTTTTTCCCTTTCACTGATTGTATTAACTTCTTCAAGAAGTGCATTTCTATCAAAGCTTAGGTTTAAGCTCTCTCTTTTTGAAATCACCTCCACCCCTTTCACAAATTTTTCCTGCTGTTTACCCTTGTTTTTATTTGGTTCCAATTTACCTGAAACAAACTCCTTGGTATCCTGATTATACCCGGAATGGCTCACCACCTGATTAATTATTTTAGAAGTCACACTGCCTTTACTCCTGGGCTCTTCTAATAGAACATGTAACCTATCAATCGCTCTTGTAAAAGCAACATAATATAAATTTAAGTTATCTAGAACAGCTTCCTCTTCTTCTTCCTCTGCTATTTTTTCCAAATTATAATTTTTCAAACTAGCCTTTGTAAGAGGAGTTATGTACTTGGGTAAATTCAAATTCTCTAATCTCTCATGCTCAATCCATGTTAAGTTAGAAAGCGCAGAATTTGTATTTTGCCATTTTGCAAATGGAATTATAACCACTGGAAATTGAAGACCTTTCGATTTATGAATAGTCATTACTTGAATTGCATTACCTACACTTCCAAGATTTACAGATATTGATTCTTTTTTATTCTCATAAAACTCAACAAACAACTGAATACTAGAAGTATTTTTTTTCAGATAATGATGCACCGTATTTAATAACTGATCCAAAAAGGGATCATATCTATTCATATTAAAACTTTGAATCAAATAAATAATTTTATCATATAAATTGAGAGACAAGTAATAAGTCTCATTAAATATTTGATGTCGCTCTGATAAGTATTTCTTGAAGTCAATTCCTTTAGTGTAATAAGGATCCTTACTATCCGGTATTCTCCAGAAATCAAACTCCTTTGTTAACGATAGGTTATCTTTAAGGTAATCTATACACTTTATTGCCGCATGTTCGTTTTTAGCATCATTAGAAACCTTTAGAAATGAGACGATAAAACCTACATCTTTAGAACTTCCAAGCACAATACTATCTGATGAAACAACTGGATAACCTTGTTCTTTTAGAAATGCAGCAATAGTCATTCCATCATTTTTACTTCTCACAAGAAGAGCAATATCACCATCTGAAAAGCCATTACTTTTTGCTTGTTTGATCCAATTTAGAACATTTTCACATACAATTTGTTCAGTATTTTCAATGTCTTTTCCAATTATTTTAGCATTAACAATACCCGTTTGTTTTTTAGTTACTTTTTGAAAACAGTCTTTATATATCTTCTGAATCTGTTCATTTTCGTCAGCAGCTAAAGCTTTAAACAACCAGTTATTAAATTGAACAATCGTCGATGCCGAGCGATAGTTCTTCTGTAAAATATTTCTATTGGCCGAATAATTGAAAACAGCATTAATTTCATCCAAATAAGTAAATTCTCCTTCAACCTTAGGCAGATTAACAAACTGATGCACATCTCCATTTCGCCATCTATAAATGGCCTGCTTAGCATCTCCTACTATTAAGTTTTTATTCCCTTCTGACAGGGACTCATAAACCAACGGAACCAAATTGGTCCATTGAAGGCTAGAAGTATCCTGAAACTCATCTATCAAATAGTTTTTATAACGAGCTCCTATTTTTTCATATATAAAAGGAGCAGGTTCATTTATTACAATTTTACTAATAACCTCATTAAAATCGCTGATAAAAACAATATTGTTCTCAGACTTAACTTTAAATAAAATCTGATGAATGGAATTCAATAATGAAAAGCCTACTAGTTGTTTATTAAATTCTTTTGCGAAGTTCAATTCCTCATTAATTTTGATCAATTTTTGCATTTCATCTTGTAAAGGCGAAATAATTGGTCTAACCAAACTTTCTGTTTTTAGAGTATACCAAGTTTCTTCATAGTATTGGTTTATAGTTGGGTCTGTTAATGCAAATTCATCGTTCGTTAAAAACTTATTTATCAATGCTCCCCATCCACTGTTAACCTTCCCTTTAAAGATATCTATACCTAAACCATGACCTGATAAAAGCTCAACTATTGTAGAAATCGATGTTCCAACATCACTTATTAACTTTTTCTCATCATTTTTTACTTTTTTTCCTAAATCAGAGAAAAAAGACAAGTCATGTTGTTTGAATTCCGTTAAAGGAATTCTTGTTTTTTCATTTTTAAGAATACTTGTCAACCGCAACAATTGCTTTTCTATATCGCCTTTATCACTATCCTCAATCAATTGTTCCGAAAATCGAATTAAATACTTTGTCAATTCCTCATTA
>Ga0181564_10001939_pt1 | contig 18367 bp, 10 predicted proteins | sample 011ome_24_FD_134512 | JGI IMG/M metagenome (GOLD analysis project Ga0181564, IMG submission 134512) | Coastal salt marsh microbial communities from the Groves Creek Marsh, Skidaway Island, Georgia - 011513CT metaG (megahit assembly) | ecosystem: Environmental > Aquatic > Marine > Intertidal...
TGGAAACCGTTTTATACAGTGCGTCAGGTGCGTTTTGTTCATATGGCTTGCCCGTATTGGAATAGGACAACACCACAGAAGGTGTCATTAACAATAATATGTACAATTTAAGTTTCACCATGTTAACGAACTTTTTACAATATTAGGTGCATAAAGTTTTTAAACCAAATCGCTAACTTTATGGTAGAACAGAATGGGTGTAATGTTATACTTTATTAACGCTTGTACATCCGTTGATAGTACATTCGATGCATTGCATTGGCGCCATCGTCTTCGTTTTGTTTCCCTTTGAAAGCCCTTAAGTTATAGGTTAATTGTAACATCGCATAGCGCGTTAGAACCGTTGTCCTAACATCTTCAAAATAGGTTTCATTAACATTTCGAATGATGCTCTGATTTTGATTCAACAAATCGTATAATTGAATGCGAAAATCCCATTCATTTTTCTTACCAAATTTACGCCCCAAACCTAAATTCCATAAAAAAATTGATTGATTAAAATTAGCCTGAAAACCTGTGTAAAGTTGATGCTTAAGATCGGAATTAATTACCCATTTCCCACCCGGCATCCAATTTACTTGGAAGGATGTTTGTTGAATCCAATACGTTTGATTGAGGCTGCTTTGAAGCGTATTCAAAACTTGGTTATAGGAAGTAGAATTATTGATATTGAAATCTAGTCGTTCACTTATGTTAGAACCAATGCCCAAATCAAAACCAATAGCTGGATTCTTACTGGTATTGCGCTGAGCTTCAGATTCATCTACTTGAATCATACTTGGGGTTTCTCTGTAGTCAAAAGACATGCCGGAATTGAAATTCAGTTTCCCTTTGAAAAATGGACGCGACCAAGAAAAACGACTTGAAATGTTAAATGCACCATCCAAATTCACAGGTTTGGATAATTGTGCTCCTGGTCGCAAAATAAACACCGTATCTCCCGTAGGAATTGCAATTCCATTAATGCCATTGCTTGCAATTTGCGTCAATGTTGTTAATGAATTCATGGATGCAGTTCCGCGAATGAAAGCAAAAAACATAGTTCCCGATTTAGGATCCATTTTAAAATAACGTGAAAATAATCTGTGCTGAAAATCTTGAACCAAATCAGGGTTCCCCGTAGTTAATTGTAGGGGATTTGAATTGTTAATTACATCTTGTAGTTGGGTAACAGAAGGCGCATTATTAGAAGTACGGTAATAAATTCGTATTCCATTAGCACCTCTTTTCCCACTTCTCATTGTAAACTGCGGAAGCACGGAAATGAATCGCCTATTAATATCCAACCCTACAGGAAACTGCTGCGATCCATCAAGTTGTGCAATCTGTCCATCAATCCCCGCAATCCACTGTATACCGTTTTTCATCCGTTGAAAGCGCATACCCGCAGCATGTCGGCTATATCCGTTTGTAAAACTACTTGACAAAACCGTGTCCAATAAATCATAAGCACCACCAAAATAAGTCGGGATATAATTCAATCGATCTGAATTATTTTGATTGATATTCATCTCATAAGAAAACAACAAACTATGAAAAGAGTCTAAGGGCTCCGTGTACTCTAATTCTGTCGCAAATCCTAAAACGCCTTGATTCAATTGGGTTTCTTGTTGTCTTATGGTAGAGTCCGCACTTCGAAACAAACGATTATCAAGTAAACTCGTTCCACCTGTATTATTCCAACTTGGAATAAATTCAATGGCCAGTGAACGACCTTTTTTATCAAATGCATGCAACCAATCTATTTCAAAAGCTCCGTTAATTGAAGAACTTTCATTTTTGAATACATTGTTCATCAAACTAATAATTTGGCTATAATCCGTGGTTTGGGAGACTCCTAAAGTGGGCAGATTCTGATCCGATGTTTGATAGGTAATACGCGGTTGCATGATTACCCGGTCGTTACTATCAATATTCCACTCCAATCTAGAACTAAACCTGTGCTGCTGACTGTAATTGGTCTGGTCTGATTCTTCGGTATATCGCAGACCTAGATCTCCCAAGCCACCTCCCGTTACAAACAAGCGGTTGGTATTGCTGTTATTCGTATTATTAGCATTGCTGAAGAAATAACTCCCACTGACATCCCATTTTTTACCCCATTTATCGGCATAATTCAATCCAAATAATGTGGATTGAGTAATTCCTTCGTTTCCGCTAACAAAGAAATCGCCCATTCCTCTTCTACCAAAATTTCCACCTCCAAAAGCACTCGAAATATCATCAAATGCAAAATTTTGCTCGTTAATATTGTTGGATTGAAATAAAACCGAAAATCTTTGATCGCCGTTGAACGTATTGTAGGTAGCTCCCGATTTGTATTTTGTATCGTCACCAGTACCTTCTATTGATTGACCTAAACCTCCATAAAACTTACCAAATTGACCGTTTTTAAAACCGGTTTTTGTTATGATATTCATGGTTTTTGTGGTATTCCCATCGTCAAAACCTGTAAACTGACTTTGCTCGGATTGAGCATCGTAAATTTGAATTTTCGAAATAGATTCGGCTGGGACGTTCTTCAATGCAGCTTTTGGGTCTTCACCAAAATAAGGTTTCCCATCTACCAAAACCCGAGCCACCTTTTCTCCTTGTGCCTCAATTTCACCATTTCTTTGCGTTACTCCGGGCAACTTCTTCACGAGGTCTTCGGCGCTTGCATCTGGATTAACCTTATAATTAGACGCATTCATTTCAGCCGTATCTCCCTTCATTTCAATGGCTTTTGTGCGAATTTCAACGGCCTCTATTTTTTCAGATGCTTTTAACAAGGTAGTAATTCCCAATCCCAACTGAATTCCTGATTCCCCCCTTTGCATTTCGGGCTTTACCATATTTACAGCTGTTTCGTACCCAGAGGCTTGTGCTCTCACAACAGCCATTGATTCGCGCATGCTAATTCCTTTTTCTCGTAATTTCTGAAACGATTCTCGTGTTAAAACCGCTGAAAAAAAGCCTTCTTTACCCGTATTTCCCGCATAAAATGGTTCTTCCTGTTGCGATAGCCATGAAAAGATTCGTTCTCTGTCCGTAAAGGTTTTCAGAGTATCTGAAGGAAGTATATACACCTCGACTTTGGCATTAGAAATACCGGAACCTGCAGCATCTGCAACACCCCCTTCAAGGGTAAATTGCATACCGCCAAAACCCTGACCACTTAACGAATTTGACATCAGCCAAATCGCAAATCCCAATACGTAGTTTTTCATTAAAAAATGCAAGTTACAATGTTTTCAATTTCCATATAAAGTTTGTCGACTAAAGTGAATGTAATTTCTTTTTTATTAAAAAGATAAACAACCATTTTAATAGAGATTTGTTTAAAATTATGTGAAGCAAGTAAGCGTCATTTTCCCGCATCAACTTTTTGAGAAGAATCCTGCCATTGAAGCTGCGCCCAATGTGGTTTTGGTTGAATCTGACTTGATTTTCAATCATTACAATTATCACATTGCCAAATTGGTTTATCATCGGCAAAGTATGATGCGGTATGCAGAAAGTCTCATTCAAAAAGGCATTCCGGTTCGTTATATCGATTCGTTTTCTCCCCTTTCCAACGCAACTAAACTTTTCGATGAATTAAGTCAAAATCATACAGAAATTCATGTTATTGAACCGGAAGACGATTGGTTGAGTCGACATATCCGTAAAGGGCTCAAAGGACATGGCGTTGATTTAAAGATTCATGTTAATCCAAATTTCATTACACCCATTGAAATGGGTTACACTTATTTTGATTCAAAAAAACGCTATTTCCAAACCGATTTTTACTCTTTTCAGCGAAAACGATTGAATATCTTAATGGATGCCAACCAGAAACCATTAGGAGGCAAACTCACGTTCGACTCGGAAAATCGCAAGAGTTATCCAAAATCTCATAAATTTCCGGATGTTCGTTTATCCGAACTAAGTGAAGATTTCAAACGCGCTAAAGAACATATTCAACAGCATATTCCCAACACCATTGGTTCCATCTCGTATTTCGAGGAAAAGGGATTTTTTTACCCTACAACCTCTGAGGAAGCAAAAATTGCATTTGATGAATTTTTGACCAATCGATTCCTTGGTTTTGGTGATTATGAGGATGCATTTGGCAAAAACCCTGATGAACATTTTTTATATCACTCGGTACTTACTCCGGCTATGAATATTGGGTTAATAAATCCAGATTACGTGATCAACAGAACCTTAGCCTTTGCAAAAGAGAACGAAATCCCGATGAACTCCACTGAAGGATTTATCCGCCAAATTATTGGATGGAGAGAATTTATGCGAATTGTTTATCACAGAGAAGGAAGAAAGCAGCGAACTTCAAATTTTTGGAATTTCAAAAGGAAAATTCCAAAATCATTTTATGATGGTACAACTGGCATAGAACCCGTAGACATTGTGATAAAAAAAGTCTTGAAAACGGGTTACGCGCATCACATAGAAAGATTGATGGTATTGGGAAATTTCTTCCTGTTATGTGAATTTCACCCAGATGAGGTTTATCGATGGTTCATGGAACTATTTATCGATGCCTATGATTGGGTAATGGTACCTAATATTTATGGGATGTCGCAGTTTGCCGATGGAGGCTTAATTACAACGAAGCCCTATTTTTCTGGCTCCAATTACATTACAAAAATGTCAGATTTCCAAAAGAAAAAAGAACCCTGGCAAGAAACATGGGACGGTCTGTATTGGCGTTTTATTCACGAACACCGTCAGTTTTTACAACAAAATCCAAGATTGGGGATGATGGTAATTACCTATGATAAAATGTCCGATGAAAAGAAAGCCAATCACAATAAAAACGCAAGTGCGTTCCTTCAATTGTTGGACAACCCTTCCTAGACTACGTTTTCCTCATGTTGGATAAATGCGCCCCAATTCCATTGTGGTAGATTTTATCCTATATTTGCCTTACTAAATATAGAGAATATGAAAAAGTTTTTATTTGGATTTGCAGCGGTGATTGCCCTTGGTTTCACTGCTTGTACAGATGATGAGCCTACAACTGACAACACCAACTCCAACCCTATAGTTGGAAAATGGGAAGTAACAGACATTAGCACGCGGGTTCAGGATAGCATGACTGGAGGAAGTCTACTTGACACAACTATTGCCGAAACCTACTCTGCTGGTGAAATGGTAATTGACCTAAGAGAGAATGGCGATGCTATTACTTCTGAAACCATGGATAACGAAACATCTTACGATACTGCATACTATACCTATACAGCTCCAGTATTGAAGCTTTATGAAGACAAGAATAACATGATGGATTTCGAAGAATACAACGTTACTTTAAGTGGTGATAATGTAGCACTAAAATCCAATCCATTTTATGAAACTATTGACTTCAGTGGGTTGCCTTTAACACTTAAAATAACGGCTACTATCAACGCTAAGAAAAAATAATTTTATACATCTTAATACATAAAATGCCACCTAAATAGGTGGCATTTTTTTTTGAACTTATTTTTTGATTATAACTCGAAAGTCACAGTTGCCAATACCATTCGAGGTGCATATAAACGATATCCAGCAGGTCTTGCTGCCACTACATGTTCGGTATTCAATAAGTTTTGAACGCTCAACTTAAAGCTCCATTTTTTAAATGTGTAAGTAGTTCCTACATTATGAACCCAAGCAGCTGGCAAATCTGCATTATTTAAGCCAACTATGCTGTAGCGCTCTGCTTGATATACACTTTGAATAAATACTTGATAACCTTTATGCACATAACCCAATATGAATCCACCTTGAAATTGTGGCACATAAGGTAACCGATCATTGATGCTCACCGAGCTCCATTCTTCAAAATCACTATTGAATGAATCTGTAAAACGCGCATCTGTATAAGTCGCATTGGCACTCATCTCTATACCCTTCCAATTAAAACCAATACGCGCTTCTATGCCTTGAACCAATGCCGCCCCTCCGTTAAACATATCTCCAGTTCCAGTACCTCCTGAAGCCGCCATATCGGAACCCAATAATCTATCGTAAGAACTGCTGAAACCCGTAATCTGGAATGGCAAGTTAGCGTGTCGAATTCCTAATTCTGTATTTATACTGCTTTCAGGTAATACCCCTTCTTTTGAACCTGCAGGAGTAAAACCTTCATGAATACCACCAAAGGCAATCCAATTGCCGAGTTTCTTATTCAAAGAAATTCCCGGTAAAAGAACACGAGTTAAATTTGACCTTACGGTCAATTCATTTTCATCGCGCTCGGGATTTGAATTTCCAAAATCTGCTCTGTAGGCTCTAATTTGTTCTCCCCTTAAACCGGCTTGAAGCGTCCAACCGACATAACTAAAAGTAGCTCGATAATAGGCACTTTGCGCGGCTGCAAAATCAATTCGATTCCCAGCAGCACCCTTTTCGCCAAAGGCTTTTAGTGATAGTGATTTGCCCATTGCATATTTATCTGTCCACTGAAAACGATCCTCACCATCGCTGTGTAAGCGCAAACCGGCCTCATGGGTTAGTTTCGCAATTGACCAATGCTGGGTTATGGAACTTCTAAATTGAATACCTTGACTGTAATACTCTCTGTTATTCGCTTTAATTTCTCCAATTGCAGAATCCATTCCACCTCCATCGATTGCCAATAATTCTTCTGCGTACATTTTGGGATTTTCTAAAATCGTCGCGATTCCTTTAAATCCATTCCCAGTATTAACTTTATCTAATTTGTACCAATTTCGATTGATTTGATGGCGATAAACATCTGCCCGAAACCAACCCTTTTTTAAATTCATTGTGTAGGAGAAACGGCCCATGATGCGATCCATAAACATACTGTCATGAGAAGCACCCACATACTGTTTCCTAGGGCTTGAAATGGCATCTTGAAGGGTCAGACCCAAATAAGTTTGATTGGAACGTTCTTGGGTACCCGCAATTACCAATTCTAAATGATGGATGTCTTTATCGTCTAAATGATGACCTACTTTGAGGTACCCATCTCGCAATAGATATCCACCCGCTGGTTTGCCGTACAATTCTTTAAATCCACTTGCGCCACTTTGATTGAAGGCAATACCCACAGATGTTCTGGGAGCAATTTTGAATTCTCCTATAATGGCATGTCTGTTTTGACCGAAATTTCCCCAAGCTGTAGAAATACGAAGGTCGTTCTTCTCGTCTAATACTGGAGTCACCATATTGATAGCCCCACCTGTAGTTTGAGGTCCTGTAATCAACTGGGCAGAACCTTTAAGTATTTCAATATTTTGATACTTCCACATTGCGGGCGTGTAGTACGCCGAAGGAGATGAGTAAGGCGCCGGTGAGGTTAAAACCCCATCTTCCATAAGTGTAACACGACTGGAGCGCAACACCCCTGTTCCGCGCAAACCAACATTCAACCTTAAACCCCAACCATCTTCTTGCTGGGTATATACACCTGGTAATGTCTGTAATAATTGATTGCCATCAACCTGATCAAATCGCTTGATTTCTTGTTCTCTTAATAATACTTCAGATCCACTTAAATGCGCAATTTGTCCGATATCTTTTCTTGGAGCCAAAATGGTAATCGATTCCATTTCAACAGGTGCAATTGAGGTGCCGTTCGTTGTATCCGACACCTTGATTGCAGATTGTGCCAACCCTTGGTTGGTAAGAAAAATTATATTAAGTAATGCGAAACTCCAGAACTGAATTCTCATGCGCTTATTTAGATTATTTCTAATTAAGCACAAATCTAATTTCAATTTAGACTAATTCCAAATAAAGGAATTATTTTTCTAAAAATTCAACTGAGCTTGTAGGCGCATAAAGCGACCCACCTGTCTATTTTCCTGTTTTTTAAAGTCTTCGTAAGTTCTATCGGCAATATTATATGCGACAACCAATTCAAAGTTCTTAAAGGGAATCCACTCCACACCGAACTCCGTTTCTTTTACTTCATAGGATCGGGCATCCAACTCGTGCTTTTTACCGCCATCATAATAAGTGTAACGGAAAAAAGGATGAATGATATGCCCTTTGTATCTTGCCTGATAATTCAGCAAAACGTATCCTCCCTTGATTGGTGTTAATTCTATTGAATCTGTAATTTTATTGAATTCAGGGCCTCTACCCACATTATATTCTGCTTGAATACCGAAAGGCTTCGGATATAAAATGAAACTAGCAGCTGCACGTCGATCGTCATAGGTTAAATCAGAAATTGCCTTTACCCCTGAACTTACATTTGGCAACGTGAATTTACCTTGATACGCTTGAGCGCCTGCTTCCAAAATTTGACTACCCAAATTAAACGGCCAAGAAAAACGCATTACCTGATGTAAAGAATTATTAAGTTCAGGTCTATTGGCATTTTGACCGTTATAAATACCATATCCAAAACAACCATAATCGCCAGAACCTTTTAATCCTAATTTTACTAAATCAGACAACAACTTCCTACGTTTAACAGGAGCCCAATACAGAAACACACCCAAATCACGCTCGTTCGCTGATCCACTATTCAAAGCATCATCACGATCTAGATTCAATCGATTTTGACTACTTTGCATATTGATGAATCCATAAGGTGTTTTACTTTGTCCAAATCTCAATCTCAAGGAATTGTCCTCAACCAAGCCAAGATCAAAATAAGCATCTCTTACTTGTGCATAATGAATATTGGTGCTACTCGTACTACTCGCAAAGTCTAACTGAACATACATAAACATTCTTGGATGTACCATTCCGGCAACTCTTAAACGATTTCGTCGAATAAAAAAGCCATTGCCCGCTCCAATACTCTTATCGCATTGATCGCATTTCATCTCTGGGTTGGTTTCAAACAATCGGTTATATCGCAACTGTACATACCCTCCAAGTGAAATTTTATCAAACCACCCCAATTTCTTAGGTTCTGTTAACGTGGTCTGTGTAAAATCCGTTAATCGAGGTTGAAAATTCAAGTTTTCCGCTGCTGGGTTAACGAGAGTGTCAATACCCGCCTGTAATTGGCTAGTAAGAGCAACAAAACATAAAGTCATCATTAACTTTATGTTGGTTAAAAGTGATTTTATCATTACGTAATTGTTAATGATGCAAAGTTGCGCACATAAAAAAACACTGCCGTTACTGCAGTGTTTTTTTAATGTTATGAAAATGTTAAGACTACCTCACCAAAAGGTAAATCAAACCGGCGACTAATGCCGAAACCGGAATTGTAACGATCCATGCAAATAACAAACTACGCGTAACACCCCAACGTACCGCACTCAATCGCTTGGTTGCACCCACTCCGATAATCGAACCGGTAATGGTGTGTGTGGTACTTACTGGAATACCCATTTGAGCTGTTAAAAACAAAGTAATCGCGCCAGCCGTTTCAGCCCCCACTCCTTCTAATGGTGTAACCTTGGTTATTTTTGTACCCATTGTTTTTACTATTTTCCAACCACCACTCAAGGTACCTAATGCAATAGCAGCATAGCAAGCCAAAGGAACCCAATTAGGAATTTCCTTGAAGTCTATAATATCTCCATTAGCGATCATAGCCGCTCCAATTATTCCCATTACCTTTTGAGCGTCACTACCTCCATGTCCTAAACTAAATGCTGCTGAAGAAATCAACTGTAATTTTTTGAACATGTTCTGCATCCTTGCAGCCGTTGGATTTTGCACTTTTTCAACCCAATAATAAACCAGCGCAAAAGTCAAGAATACCACCATCATGATATTGGTGAGCATACGATTATCTGCCTTTGAAAGATCTTTTTGAAGTGATTTACCCACATCAATTTTATATTTAGAAATAAACTTCTCCCTTTTGGCTTCACCCAAGCCTAATATTGAGGCTACTTTGATAGCCGTCTCTTTTTCACCTAGAGAATCCAGCATTTTAAAATAAACACTAGCTTCTTCTAATTTGGCATCTGCAGCGTCTAAAGCTTCCTGCGACTCTGAATTAAAATAGGCCTCTTTTTTCAATTGCTCGTAGTGTAAAAATCGTTCAGCAACCTCTCGTTGTTTATTAACTTTCACATCAGACACATCTACATTGGCCAAGACTTGAGCAACCACATACTCACCTCCTTTGGACTTATAATCTGCCAAATAAGGTAATGAAGCTTCGAAATGCTCTTTGGCTAGGCTATAATTATACGCCAAGTGTTTATCATCAGGGTTTTTATTTGATGCCTTTTTATAATAATCTACACGATAAAACTTGGACAAATTCGTTTCTAACTTTTCGTTCATGAAGTAATGGAACAGAGCGAAAAGCGCCAATGAAGAAACGATCATAATTGAAAGTCTACCCCAATAATTCTTCTTAATAGTAACCAAGGTTATGAATGCCGAAATTATCATACCCATAACTGGGGCAAGAACAATAAAATAAACGGTCTTCATAATTTTGTCCGAAGCAACAATTTCCGAAAGAGGCATGAATCCTTTTTCTGCAAAAGCATGCATAATGGCGGCACCTGCAAAACCTCCAATCAAGGTATGCGACGAAGAAGAAGGTATACCGTACCACCAAGTAAGTAAGTTCCAAAAAATCGCCGCCAACAAACCTGCTAAAATAACTTGTAAAGAAATAAAGTTATTGACAACAGTCTTACTGATAGTATTGGCTACTGCGTGATCTTTGAATAGGAAAAATGCCGCGAAATTGAACATTGCCGCCCACAATACCGCCTGAAACGGTGTAAGCACCTTTGTACTCACAATAGTGGCAATAGAGTTTGCTGCATCATGGAAGCCATTGATATAATCAAAAATCAAGGCCAACACAATGATTAATACAACAAGTGTCATAGTTCGCTTTTTATGCGTATTTCACAATAATGGTTTCAATCACATTGGCTACATCTTCAAACTTATCGGTTGCAACCTCCATGACCGTGTAAACTTCTCTACGACGGATCAAGTTTTTAAAGTCGTTTTCTGTGTCAAAAAGTTCCTTGATGCAACTGTCAAAAATTTTATCTGCGTGATTTTCTAAGCTATTGATACGTACAATAGCCTCCATGATTTTCTCAGGGCGCTTCAATTCGCGTAACTGCATGATTACTTGACCCACTTCATTGGCACCTTCGCAAATAACATCTGCCAATCTGCGAATTCCCTCATCATTTGGGTTTACTTCATGAAAGTGAATCTTCTTAACGGAAGCATAAATATAATCCACTACATCATCCATTGCTGTAGCCAGATAATGGATATCTTCACGATCGAAAGGCGTAATAAAGTTTTTACCTAGCTCTTGAAAAATTTGATGAGTCACCTCGTCATTGCGGTGTTCCAAATCTTCCATTTCGGTATGAATACGGGCTCTTTTAATTGAATCCGTTTCATTAACAAACTCCTTTAATTTTTTGCCAATTTCGGCAACGTTTTTACCTGTTTGCTCAAAAAGGCTGTAAAATACCTTGTCTTTTGGCAAGAAAATACTGAAAATGTTGTTTAAGGCCATGTTAGTAAAATTGTCCTGCAAACATAGAAACCTTATTTTAACAATTTGTTAATATTGGAGAATTTAACATAATGATAATATTGCCTACCCGCAACATGCAGCCTCACCCTCAACTATTTTCAAAGGATTGCGTTTCAATTTTAATTTTTGTAGCTCTGATAGGCCTTCTCGGCATTCGTAAGCGCTATTTATTTTTACCGATTTAAATATTTGAGAACCTCTACCTGGCCAATCTACACGCAACTCATCAATCTGATCCAAGGTCCCCAAGCCCATTTCAATTTCTAGACTGTTTGAGCCAAAGGTACCTCCATCACCCACCGTATGATAAAACGTTTGAACTTCTCCCGCACTGTTAAGCCCACTAACACGAACACGTGCGCCTATGGCATTCAAGTTTTCCTTCCCGCTTAACTTTACACGAATCCAATTATTATTGGAATTGGGATTTACAAATAAACAATTGTGAGCATCGTCACCTTCTACAGCGCCGCCCATGGTGATGTAGACATCTTGATCGCCATCATTATCAATATCACCGAATCCGATTCCGTGGCCTTTTTGCAGATGCCCCATTCCAGAAGAGGTAGTCACTTCGTAAAATCCTTTTCCTTGATTATTGATAAAAATCCGATTGGGCACCAAAGTCGTAAATGCAAACGCGCCTGTTCCGGCATAAAAGTCAATCCAACCATCATTATTCAAATCTCCTGCGTTCAACCCCATTGCGAATATCATTTTATCGATGCCCCATGTTTTACTAACATCTCGAAAAGTTTCATTCCCCTGATTAAGAAACAACTTTGTTTTTTCCAACTTATTGGAAATTCCTAATAACTCTTCTCCAACATCTTGAGCTACATAATCCAATCGATCTAATGGGAACGAAGTACTCAAAATATCTGGGTATCCATCGTGATTAAAATCAACCACAATAGCAGGGAAAGACATTATGGGTTGGGTTACTCCTGCCTTTTCCGCAATATTTTCAAATCGAATAGCACCATCTTGTTGCTTACCACGGTTCATGAACAAATAATTCGGTTGACCTAAACAACCCAAAAATAAATCCATCCACCCGTCGTTATTAAAATCTGCAAAATTAGCAGCTTTGGCATAGCCAAAATTTCCGTCCATGTGCCATTCTTTCGCTTTATCGGTAAAAGTACCATCACCGTTGTTGATGAATAATTCACACGGATGGTCGTTGTTGGGGTTATTCTCGTTGGCTATAAATACATCAACCCAACCATCGTTATTGACATCTGCCCATGTTGCCGTTTCTGTGGGATAAAAACTATGGGCCATTCCAGCATCAAAGGTCACATCGCTAAAAGTTCCATCGCCATTGTTTCTTAATAAACTATTGGGCCATTCGCCTCCTTTGTCTAACCAAGCACCTCTTAAAAGTAGAATATCAATAAAACCATCGTTATTGAAATCTGCTTGTTTCGCATTTAAACCACCAGTGATGCCTTTTAATTGTGCCGATTCCGTAGCATTTATAAAACCCCCTTTCCCATTAGAAAGGAATAAAGTTACATTGTCATTGATGCCATAAGAACTCGCAAAAATATCCATAAAGCCATCTCCATTGAAGTCTTCAATTATTCCAGCACCAGAAAGTCCTTTTACATCAACACCTAATCCTTTTGCCACATTCCGTAGAGGTTGAAAATCAATTATTCTCGTATCTCGCGCGCTAAAATCAATTCTATGTTTAAGGGGAACTTTATTGGGATATTCACCTAAAGTCATTGCAGCTATGTTCAACAACCATTTACTTTGAACATCATCGGGATAAACATCCAATAACATTTGATAATAACGAATAGCTTCCTGTGAACCTTTTTTCTTTACATGAATCGCATTTTTAGAGAGTTGGACAATACAACTTTCATCGTTGTGATTTGAAATGCAGTTATCGTCTTCTCCTTTTCTGAGATAAGCCACGGCTAAAAGCTCATACACCGATTTAAATTGAGGAATTACAATCTTATCCGCATCACTACCCTGAAATTCTTTAAGGAAATTTTCTAATACTTCAATTGATCCAACAGCATTACCGGAATTCAAAAGTTCAAAAGCATACTTAACATACCAAGTTATAGCTTCATTGGCCGTTTTGAACTGTGGCTTATTTTTTAATAAAAATTCCGCTCTTTTACCACTTAAATAATAGTTTGTCTGAAAATTCGCCGCTGTATTGAGACTATCCAATAAAGCCACCATCTTTCGATTCCCTTCGAATCTCTTGTCAAATTGAGATTCCGTTTCACTTTTTTCTGTTCTTTTTTCCTGACAAGAGAAAAATAAGAACCACACCATCGCTACTCCCCAATAAAAGTTTCTCATCATTCATACCGCAGAAAAATTTTTAGTTCTAATATTTCTGCAAACAACCTTAATGAAATTAACGACTGAATTACTGCATTAGCGTTTTATTTCTAATGTAGTTTAACAAAAAAATGAAAATGACTAAAACGGAATCTAATTATACTCAAGACATCCTACAAAATGAAAACAATTAGGAGTCAACAATCTTCTGCTGCCAAGCGAAAAACATCAATAACTTTAAATAAATTTTTTAGTCTTCAACTAAATATAAACAAACCTTAAAGTACTCTATCCGATTTAGGGTTGTAAGCGCTGTTTCCAAATCAACTTGCCATTTTTATCGTAAACGAGCACTTCCATATACCTTTTTTTGCGATTTTCACCCTTGATGAAAATTTCAGCATAATTCTGTTCTGCCACAAATGTACCATCAACCCTAAGCGAATTGACCTCATCGCTGGCGTGAGAACCACTTGTTAGAGGCGAAACGGTTAAATCATAAATGGCAGGTTTGCCTTCTTCTTTGATGGCGCTTAATTCGGTATGATGGCGGTCTCCATTCAAAAATACAACACCGTTAATTCCTTCATTTTGAATATACTCAATAATTTCCTTCCTTTCTCCGTCAAAACCATAATTACTGTACATCTCAAATTGACCGGCATCGTTCAACAACTGCCCGCCCATTGCTACAATTTTAAATGAAGCCGATGAAGATGCTAAGGCATCTTTAAGCCATTCTAGTTGCGTTTTACCTAAAACAGTTCTGTCTCCCGATTTTCTTTCGTTTGGACTTCTGAAATAGCGATTATCCAATAGAAATACATCGACATCATTCCATGTAAACATACTGGTTATGCCTTCATTATCGGAAAGTCCGTAGCTTGGATTCGCCCAAAAGTAGGTAAAAACCTCCCTTGAGAGTTTCTTATTCCAAAACGACCTATCGCTGTTGTTAGGACCAAAATCGTGATCGTCCCATATAGCGTAATGCGCCATCTTAGATAATAATGCCTGCATTTCTGGTAATCTGCGGGTATGGGAATTCCGATATAGCATTCCTGTGCGGGTATTCCAGTCTACTTCCCGATAATAGGTATTGTCACCAAGCCAAAGCATAAAATCAGCATTGTGTTTGGCCATGGAATTAAAAATCTTCACATCACCACCATAGGGTTTACCCGGACGATCGGTGATACTGTCATTCACGTAAACACAACTTCCTGTTAAAAATGAGAACTCAGGGGGATTGGTTCTGTATTGCCAATGTTTTTGGGTTTTGAAAATGTACGAAATATCTGAAATTACGGGTTCGCCGCTTACTGAAATTTCATATTCGTATTCCGTACCTGGTTCTACTTTATCAGCAACCAATATGGCTGTAAACGCTTTCTCCTTATTGGTTAAAACCGTTTGAGTTTCTAAGTATCTATCTGTAGATCCTTTCGGGCGATATTTAATGTAAACATATTTTTCGCTTTGGGTTTGAAGCCAAATTTTAACTTCTTTAAAATCAACCGCACCTATCATTGGACCTGCAGCAAGTTGCGCTTGCGTCTCAAAAAAGACACTAAAACTCATAATGAGTACCCATAGAAGTTTATGACAAAGCGGAATTTTAAAATTTCTAATCATAACCCAAAAATAAGGGTAAAGTTCAAATGGCAAAAAATCAAATCATTAAGAGTTCAAGAGATAGAAACGCATCCATCAATTTTAAAACGATATGTTATGGATTCAGAAAGCCCCCTAAAATAGGGCTAAAACTTCCCATAAAATGAAATTCAAACCGAATGTTTAAGTTTTTTTAACCCATAGTATGAGCGGCTACTTTTGATTAATGCGTAATTTCGTTGGGTGATTGTTACATCCATACTTCAAATCACGAAGCCTACTGCCAAAAGTCTTGAATTTCGATTTAGAAACTCTGGTGACTGGAGTAAAACCGGATGGAAAGAGGGTCAATTTCTAACCCTTAAAGTCAATTTTCAAGATAAAGACATTTTAAGAAACTATTCCATTGTTCGTGCCGATGAATTTGGAATAAGCATCTGTATCAAACTTGTCATAGATGGCGAGATGTCAAGATGGGCCGAGCAAGCCAAAGAGGGAGAATCGGTTGAAATCAGTTTGGCTGTGGGAGAATTTCTCTTGCCAAATCCTATTCCTAAAAAGCTGTTTTTTGTTGCTGCAGGAAGTGGGATAACACCCATTTTCGCGATGCTTAATAGCCTTAGCAAAAGGCAATTACAGTCAAATCAAATTACATTAATCTACGCCAATCGGAATAAAGAGGATGCTATTTACTTGGAAGAAGTAATTCGATTGATAAACGAATTAAACGGACATCTTATCCTCTATTTTGAAGAAGATCAACCAAACTATCAAGCAACAATAGGTACATTAACTGAAGACACCTGTTTCCATTTGATTTCCAACTTGAGTCATGAAGAGCATGTATATATATGCGGCCCCGAAATTGTTCGAAATAATTTTTTAGGCGCCTTAAAAGAAAGGAACTTCCCGACTTCCCATATTCATACCGAATCATTTAAAATTGAGCAAGGAATTGGCAAAATGGGGAATTTTGAATTTCTTGAATCCGGTTCGGAACATCAAATTGAAACATCTGAGAATGAAAGTATACTAGACGCTCTAATTCGTGAAAAGGCCAAGATTGATTTTCAATGTAAAATAGGTACCTGCCAATCTTGTGTTTTATTTTTAGAAAAGGGCGAGTTAATAAACGCTAATGGTGAAACCATTACCCAAGGCTCTACATTTTTGTCGTGTCAATCCTTTCATTCTGGAAAAGGGGATATTGTAATTAGTAAAAATAAAAAAACACGAAGCCGTAACTTTTGGCTCGCTGCAGCAAGTCTTTTAGGGGTAATTCTTATTTCTGGATTTACCTTCCTAAATAACGGGCAGTTCAAAATGAAAGGTACATATAATACCGGCCATGAAAACCTTAAATGCGAAGATTGTCATTTCGAGGCAGAAGGTAATTTGCGTCAACAAATACAACATAATGTCAAAACCTTCTTAAAGGTACACAAGCATAAAACCTACATCGACGTGGGTCACAAAAGAGTGGATAATACCGCCTGTCAAAGCTGTCATCAAAGACCCAACGACCGACATCCCGTTTCTAGATTCAAAGAAATCAGGTTTGCAGAGCAGCGCAAGGAATTGGGTATTCATGAATGTAGGGCATGCCACAGCGAACATAGCGACACAAGAATGTCTATACTCCCCTCCAATTACTGCAAAAGTTGCCATGAAAATACAGAAGTAAAAGACGACCCGTTGGATATTAAGCATCAAGATCTCTTCCGAGATGGAAAATGGAATACCTGCCTTCAATGTCATGATTTTCATGGTAATCATATTTATGAGGTTCCTCAAAAAATGAAAGACACCATTCCACTTTTGGAAGTTCAAAACTATTTGAAGGGAGAAAAAGTTATTTATTCTACTCGAAAACACCATAGAGCATTGAAATGATAGACAACATGAAACGACAACTTTTGACCTTGATATTTTTGTTTTCCTTGGTTCAAATACTAAATAGCCAAATTGTATTTTCTGGAGAAGTTCGACCCAGAACAGAATTCAGAGGCGGTTATAAAACTCCTATTTCGAAAATTTCCGATATGGCCATAGTTACGGATCAACGAACGCGACTTTATGCCGATTATCAAAAATCAAATGTAAAGATTAAAATCACAGCACAAGATGTAAGGGTTTGGGGAAATACTCCAACGGTCGGTGGAAACGGGAGCTTTCTTGGTATCGCTGAATCTTGGATTCAGATTGGCATTAAGCCTTCTATCGATCTAACAATAGGCCGCCAAGCAATTAGCCTTGACAACGAACGCATATTTGGTGCGCTGAATTGGGCCCAAGCCGGACAATTTCATGACGCAATACGCCTTAATTGGAGATCTAAAGAAAAATCAGCATGGAGAAATCAATTGAGCTTAATTGGATCTGTCAATCAAAGCACAAGCGTTTTATCCCAAACTCGATTCAGTACTAAGGGTTCTTACAAAGGGTTAGGTGCAGCTCATTTATCTTGGGAAAACACGTCAAAAGGCGTACAAGGATCTTTATTGAGCAGCTTGGTATTATATCCTACCCAATGGCATAATTTATGGCCACCAAGTGATACCCATTCGTTGACTTATGGAATTGGAACACATGGATTTACCAGTCGCTTTTCTCGAGGTAAAATACGTGTTTCTTTCGAGGGTTATTTGCAACATCAAACGCAGTCAAAAACTTTGGAATTTTCGGGTATAATGGCCCTGGATAGAACTTGGAGTAAAACTACATTAACCGTAGGAGCCGATTATTTAAGTAGCGGTTTCAAGCCTTTATTTGGTACCAACCATAAGTTTTATGGTTTCATGGATTATTTTTATGTTGGAAATTCCCATCAAGACAAAGGTTTGTTCAATCCTTATATTCGAATGGATTACTCAACGAATGCGGGTAAATTCTCATTATTCGGACATCACTTCCGTTCCGTTGTGAACATCCCTACAGGCCAAGAATGGTTATCGATGGGCGAAGAAATTGATTTGCTATGGACGAAATCTTTCTCCA
>Ga0181564_10001947_pt1 | contig 18302 bp, 11 predicted proteins | sample 011ome_24_FD_134512 | JGI IMG/M metagenome (GOLD analysis project Ga0181564, IMG submission 134512) | Coastal salt marsh microbial communities from the Groves Creek Marsh, Skidaway Island, Georgia - 011513CT metaG (megahit assembly) | ecosystem: Environmental > Aquatic > Marine > Intertidal...
CCGCCGGAGGAGGGCGCGGGGGCGTCCCAGGAGGAGCCGCCGGAGGAGGGCGCGGGGGCGTCCCAGGAGGAGCCGCCGGAGGAGGGTGCGGCCGCCGCGAAGGATTCCTGCTGGGGAGGGGGAGGAGTCCACCCACCGCCCCTGCCCGAGTTGGCGTCGGGGTCCGCCTGGTCGGGGTCCTCCAGGATGAGCTTCTTGCGCCACGGCGCCTGGTCGGATCCGTGGGGCTTGTCCTTGCCGGGGTACTGCGTGCCGCCGGAGCCGCCCACGCCGCCGTGTGCGACGACTTGCAGCGAGCCGCGCTTGGCGGCGGGCCTCTTGGCCGCGCGGGGGCGGAGGGCGGGGGCGAGGTTGAGGGTGGCGGTGAGGAGCATCTTGTCAACGGTGCACGATGAAGTGGCAGCAGTGTCAGCGTTTCGGAAATCTAATCCGCTTTTCGATTTGACAATTTCAAACCCAGAACGACGAGTCAGCCGGAAAATAGAAAGCAAAAAAAACGGGAATCTGACGTGGAACTTTATTCGATTCGGCGGTTTGTTTTTACCGGCATCGGCGGTTCAAAAACTCGAACCGAAATCGCGACGCGACCGCTGCTGACGCAGCGAGCGAGCGGTCGGCGGTTCGTCGAAAAGAAAAGCACACGTCGTCGCGGAACCGGCGCTCCCTCGACGCACTCTCGATACCGCGACCCGCGGACCCGCTTGCGGGGTATCGCGAGTCTCGAACGATGCTCGCCTCGACGAGCGCTCCGCGCGCGTTCGCGCGCCTGTTTCGCGCGCGGCGCCCCCCCGAGACCCGACGAACGCGCCGGACGTCCGCGCGAACGCCGGGCGCTTCCGCGTCCGCGGCGGGTCCCGGCCCCATCGCGGTGACCGCGATCGTCGGGGGCGCGGCAACGACCACGACGATCCCCGGATCGGGGGGCTCGGTGGGCTCGGACGCGAGCGCGTGCGTTTGCGTCGTCGCCGGCGCGGACGACGAGCACGCCAAGCTGGAGGTGCGGCAGGGCCGAATCTTCGTCACCGCGGTGTCGAAAACGAAGGGCGTGTTCCTGGGGGGGAGCCGGCTGTTCCCGGGGGTGGCGTACCCGATCCCCGAGGGCGCGGAGGTGACGCTCGGGGACGGGGACGCGGCCGTGACACTCACGGCGGCGCAGGCGGACGGCGGCGCGGGCACGGCGGGCGTGGACGCGATGGCCAATCTGATGCAGATGCAGTTCGAGGCGACGATGGACCCCGACGTGAAACGCGCGCTGGAGGAGTGACGCGACGAGTACGTTCCTCCTCCGACGGAAACTATTTCGTCTACGTACGTGTATTAATACAAAGGAGGATACCGTAGCTATGATATCACACACACCAGACGACCCTGGCGGCACATGTGCCGCTCGCATCACGAAGCCGTATTCGTCGAGAGCGGTGACGTGAGAGCGTTCCTTCGTCGCCTCGCGCGCATCCCGCGGAACGCCGCCTGGATCCGCGTCGCCATGCCCTCCTCCGTCTCGGCTCGGATCGCCGCGCTGCGCGGCGACGGCGCCTCGGAGGCGCTCGCGGGAGGCGTCTCGATCGACGGGACGCGCGTCGGCGCGAAATCAGGCAGACCCGGGGTGCACATGCCCTCGAACCCGTCGAAAGAATCCTCCGCGGAGTCCTCCGCGGAGTCTCCCTCCGAGTCCGATCCGCGCGATCGATCGCGCGCGGATCCGCGCGGATCCGTTCCGCTCGACCCGCGCGCCCCGAAAAAAGCGGCGCCGAAGGTGAGAGCGTTGCCAGCGTCGCCAGCGTCGGACCGCGAACGAACGTCGCCGCCGCCGCAGAACGCGACGGTGGCGCCCGAGACGAGCTCGCGCTCGAGCTCGGAGAAGCCCCCTTTGAGCACGAACTGCGGCGGCGTGGGAGGCGCGCTCCCGCCTTCCGAATACGCCGAGTACGCCGAGTACGCCGAGGCGGGCGACGTGCGCGAGAGGCCTATGAACGCCGCAGCGGCGCTCGGCGCGGGACTCGGAAAGTCGTACGACTCAGACTCGGAGACGTCTTCGATTCGGTCCTCATCCGGTAAGCCGGTGAAGACGCCGGTAAAGTCGCCTTCCGAGTCGCGCGCGCCGCGGTATCGTTCGCGAACGACACCGCGGGAAGCGTCGCGACCCGAATCGTCGTCGTCGCCCTCGTCGTCGTCGAAACTGGGGACCGACCGACCCGACCGACCGCCCGAAACGATCTCAACGATCGCTTCGGGCTTGGCGAACGCGAACGAGCCCCATCCGAGCCCGCCCGCGAGCGTCGGGAGGCGCGCCGAAGACCCGGCCGAGTGGAAAGTGTCCGGCGCCGCCGACGTCGACGACGCGTTCCTTTCGCGCGCGCCGTCCGCGCGGCGCGCGCGCCGCGAGACGTGCGCGAACGCGCCGCGCACTTCCAGACACGGTCCAGAGCGATCGGTTTCGAACGAACGATCGGTTTTCTCCGACCGCTCTGATGAGTCGTTCTCGATGCGTTTAACACCGTTCGACACGAGCGTCCGGGGGGGGACGAACCGCGCGAACGAAAACGTCGCGTTCGTGATCTCGGCGAGCGCCGAATTTTTTTTCGGCGCGCCTCTTTCGGCGCGTCTCGTCTTCGTCGTCGTCCGCGTCGCGTCTTCGTCGTCGTCGTTCGCGCCTTCGTTCGCCGTTTCGGTCCGCGAAACCGCGAGCCGCGGGCCTATGGGGGGCCTCCCCCCGAAGCCCCCGCGCACGAACGTCAGCGACGGCGGCGCCGGAGGTCGCTGGCCGACCCGCCGGCGGGCGGCGGGGGCCCGCCGGCGGGCCCCGTCCGTTTTTCCCTCGTTTTCCAAACCGTTTCCCTCGATCGCGTCGCCCCTCGCGGCCCTCTCCCGGTCGCCTCGCGCCCTGGCGAGCTCCGCGGAGGTGGCGGGCGTGGCGCGGCGCACGCCCGCGGCGAGCGCGCGCGCGGCGGCGCGGCGGATGGCGTCTGGGTCGTCGTCCACGCGCCGCGCGTTCGGCGCCACCAACGCGCCTCGTTCGGCCGCGACGCGCACGGCGCGCGTCTTTTTCGACGCCACGTACGCGCGCATCTTGTCGGACGCCCCCTTGGCCTGCGCGCTCTCGTTTATGCGCGCGTGGACGCGGCGCAGGTCGCGCTCGAGCTCGCGCCTGGCGCGCGCGGAGAGGATCGACCGCGCGTGCTCACACCCGGGGGGGCTCCCTGACGAAGACGCCGTCGAGGGCTCGGAGACGAGCGCGGAGCGCGTCGTCTCATGCGCCGACGGCGTCGAAGCCTCGGGGGAGACGAAGCGCGCGTTCCCGGCGAGCGTGAGCTCGTGACCCTCGCCGCGCGCCGCGGGAGGGCGTCCTGCGAGCGAGCCCGTCGCGCCCACGACATCGAGCGGCGCGTCGTCCGCGTCGCCGCGAGGCGGCGACCCCGCCGCCGCGAAGCCCCACCCGGCGCGGGCGCGCAACATCACGCAACGGCGCGACGTCCGAGGAAACGCGAAGGAGCGCGGGCGCACCCTCGAAACGCGTCACGCCGAGACCCCTGGTGTAGGGTGCGCGCTGCCGCGCGCGCAGCAAGCCGCGACCCGTGCCTCGGTGCCTCCCGCGGTGATGAGGCGCACCCGCTCGGCGCGCGCGCCGATGCGCGCGGGCCCGCCACCGAGGGGCGTCAACGAAAAATCGTAGCCAAGGGCAACAGCTCCAACGTCGCCGTTTGAATGTTGCAAAAAGTTGCAAAACGTCTCCGTATGACTAACCAGTCCGCTACTTCTAAACTCATTCCTCCTCCTCCGCGTCTCGCCTGCACACCACGCGCGCCTTGACTCGGGTCCAGTCGCGGGGCGCGGGCGCGGGCCTCGGCGCATCCCCGAACGAGGGCGCGTGCGACTCCGCGACCGCGCCTGGCATGAACGGCCCGTCGACGCTCTCGTACTCGAAGAAGCTCTCCTCGTCGCACGCCCAGCCGGTGATGCCGCTCGCGTCGGCGGCGCGGGCCGACGCGACTTGCGCTTTGTGCGCGCGTTTTTTGGCATCGAGACGCGCTTTACGCGTCGCCGCCGCGCCTACGCTCGCGAACTTCGCGCCTCCTTCGTTTCCTCGCGCGCCCGATCGACGGGAACGTGATCCCTCAAATCCCGCGCGATTCTCTTCCGCCCCGTATGGGTTTATAGTCTCGCCGCGCCCCCGCGACGCCGACTTGACGTCGCCCCACAAACCGCCCCACAGCGTTCGCGCGGCGTCGGCGATGACGCCACCGTCGGCGAGAACTCGGTTCTCGCCGCTCGCGTCGCCGCTCGCGACGCAGTCGTCGCTGTCCTTCACGTCGCTGTCCTTCACCGCCCTTCGCCTTCGAGCGAGTTCCAAGCCCTGCACCCGCGTCGCGTACGTGGCCACGACGTCCGCGTCCGCGCGCGGACGAGTTTCTACAGGGGAGGAGGGGCTCACGCCCACGCCGCGAACGCCGTCGCCGTCGCGCGCCGAAAGCGCTTCGGGTTTCTCCGGGCTCGCCTCGCCGCGTATGCGCGCCTTGGCCCGCCTCGCCGCCGCCGCGCGCGCCTCCTTCGCGGCGAGGCGCTGCTCCGCAGCCTTCGCCTCCGCGGCGGCCGCCGCGACCGCCATCGCGCGCGCGATCACCTCGCGGCGACGCGCCGTCTCCGGAGTCACCGGCTTGGAGTCACCGGCGCCATCCGCCGAGCCCGAGATTCGAGTTGAGAGCGTCTCGGCGTCACGCCGTGGTTCCGCGTGTTCAGAAGATGGTTCGGCGTGTTTCGGCGCGTTTCGTCTCACGGCTTCGTCAGCGTCCCGGGTGGGGGCAGCCACGCGCGCCACGCGCGCGGCGTCGTCCTCATGCGACGTGCACGACGAGGGGGCGGTGGACGCGTCCGTCCGGCGCTTCGCGCTTCCGACCGGCGCGGGCGCCGCGGCCACCTCCAGGTTTCCGCGCGGCGCGCCCGCCGCGTCTCCGCTGACGGCGGCATGCGGCATGCGTCTCCAACTCGCCTTCTCGAACGCGTCAGATCTCACGGGGCAGAAGACGCTCGAGGAATCCTCGCGCTAGGACGCGCGAAGCGCTCGCTCGCGCTTCCGCTCGGACACGCCTCGCGCTCACGCTGGCCCGTCACGCGCGTGCGCGGCGCGTGCGCGGCGCGCGCACGCAGTGGCGGCCCGGGGGGCATGTAGGGCACGTTGAACTTGTTCTACACTTGCAGACACAAAAGTGGCAAGGAGTGCCACGCACACCTTCGAAACGCACATCCCGCGTCTTTTTTCGAGCTTGACCGTGAAAATCGGTCGGGTTGACCGGTATGCCGTGCGCGAAACCTGAATCGAAAGGCACGCCGCGATGAACGGAAAAATATAAAAAGCGTCGAAGAGTTTATCCAAAAAGCGACTCGCGACGCGGCGGCACATCGTGCGCGCTGTCCCCGACGCGCCACCGACGACATGAGCGCTTTCACCGTCTCCGCGGTCGCCGCCCCCGGCGCCGCGAAGTTCGCGTCCCGCAACGCCAACGCGCGCCGCCCCGCCGCCGCGCCCGCGCGCGTCGTCCGCCGCGCCGGCCGTGTCGCCCAGCGCGTGGTCGCCAAGGCGGGCCCCTCGGGCGAGGTCAAGAAGGTACGCGCGACACGCGATCGGGGAACGCCGCGGTTCGATCGAAGACGCCTCGATCGAAGACGCGACGTCCACCTCGTCTAGACGCTCGCGGGCGTCTCTGTCGAGTCGACGGGAACGACCATCGCGGCGGACGCGGATTCCGACGGACGCGATCGCGATCGAGGTTCGATGGCACTCCCCGCAACCCTAACGAACGCACCGACGCATCCAAACATTCGCCCGTCATCCGCCCGTCCGCGCGAACGCAGGTGGTCCTGGCGTACTCCGGCGGCTTGGACACGTCCATCATCCTGAAGTGGCTCCAGGACACGTACGGGTGCGAGGTGGTGACGTTCACCGCGGACCTCGGCCAGGGCGAGGAGCTCGAGCCGGCGCGCGCCAAGGCTGAGCAGATGGGCGTCAAGGAGATTTACATCGACGACTTGCGCGAGGAGTTTGTGCGCGACTACGTGTTCCCCATGTTCCGCGCGAACGCCATCTACGAGGGCACGTACCTGCTGGGCACGTCTATCGCGCGCCCCCTGATCGCGAAGCGCCAGATCGAGATCGCGCGCGAGGTGGGCGCGGACGCGGTGTGCCACGGCGCCACCGGCAAGGGCAACGACCAGGTGCGCTTCGAGCTCGGGTATTACGGGCTGAAACCCGACGTGAAGGTGATTGCGCCGTGGCGCGAGTGGGACTTGAACAGCCGCACGAAGCTCATCTCGTACGCGGAAGAGGCTGGCATCCCCGTCGCGCAGTCCAAGAAGCAGGACGCGCCGTACTCCATGGACGCCAACCTGCTGCACATCTCCTACGAGGGCAACGCGCTGGAGGACCCCTGGGAGGAGTACTCGGAGGATATGTTCACGCGCTCCGTGTCTCCCGAGGACGCGCCGGATGAGCCGACGTACATCGAGATCGAGTTCAAAAACGGCGACCCCGTCGCCATCGACGGCGTGGAGATGTCCCCCGCCACGATGCTCACCGCGCTGAACAAGTACGGCGGCGACAACGGCATCGGGCGCCTCGATATCGTCGAATCGCGGTTCGTGGGCATGAAGAGCCGCGGCGTGTACGAGACGCCCGGCGGCACGATCCTCATCAACGCGCGGCGCGCGGTGGAGAGCGTCTGTTTGGACCGCGGCGAGTCGCACCAGAAGGACGAGCTCATGCCCCGGTACGCCGAGCTCCTGTACAACGGCTTTTGGTTCTCGCCCGAGCGCGAGATGCTGCAGGCTGCGATCGACAAGTGCTCCGCCAACGTCAACGGCGTGGTGCGTGTCAAGCTGTACAAGGGCAACGTCATCGTGGTCGGCCGCAAGGCGGAGAAGTCGCTGTACAACGCCACGCTGTCCACGTTTGAAGACGACGGCGGGGCGTACGATCAGAAAGACGCCGCGGGCTTCATCAAGATCCAGGCGCTGCGTCTGCGCACGCTCGGAACGCAGAGAGGGCCGCCGGACATGTGAGGTGATACGTAGGTGTGATCACGTAGGCGCGTTGTTATTAGACTACGTACGTATCGAGAGTATGATCGAGACGATCGAGACGATCGAGACGCGCGCGGCGCGCGCGGCGCGCCAACGCGCGGAAGACCAAAGTTCGCGTCTTTTTTTTAGTGAAACCTCGCCCCGCATGATTTTTCGTGTCGTCGGTGGTGCCTTCTCGGTCGGGCACACTTCCCCGCGCGCGACGCGGGCATGTCGCGCGGCGTCTCAGACCGCGCGCGGCGTCGCGCGGCGCTCGCGTTTCTGACCGTCGCGTGCCTCGCGCCGCTCCCGGCGGCGCGCGGCGCCGTGCACGCGTACGGGCACGACGCGTTCGGGCGCGTCGGCGATGCCTTTCTGTTCTACGCGGGCAGGGAGGGCATGTTGCGGGGCACGACGACGCGCGCGACTACCGGGGAGACGCTGCGCGGCGTGAACGACGGCCGGTCGTACGTCCAGCTGAACGACGTGATGGTCGTTCGAGCGGAGGAGGCGGCGTCGCACCACGCGGGAGGTGCGGTCGACGCGGTCACGGGCGCGGTGGAGGCGATCTTTTTCGAGGCTGGAGACGCGAGCCGCGTCGGCTACGGCGACGCCGACGGCGAGCGCGCGCTGTGCTGCGACGCGGCGGCGGTTACGCGCCTGGGGTGCGTGTACGGACGCGCGTTCGTGGATGACGCATTAAGTAACGTCTCGGTGTGGACCGCGGAGGCGCTTTTCTACGGCGCGAGCCGCGAAGCGCGCTTCGCCCCGAAAGCCGGCGACGGCGACGCCGGCGACGGATCCGCGCGCGTCGCGAGTTTCGACGTCGCGTCGGATGGGATGTACGAGCTCCTGTTCGTGTCCTGCGACGAGACGCTTCTCGTCGACGAGCGCCCGGAGCGCTCGGACGTTTCACTGAATTCTAAACCCTACTACTCCGTCGCCGGTCGCTCGGTGTGGAAGAACCCGGACGGGTACCTCCCCGGTCGCGCGCGGCACGACCGCGCCGTGTACGCCGCCGCCGCCGCGTCGTACGCCGCGCTCGCCGCGGCGTGGACGTTCGCGGTGGCGTCCAAAATCGCCGTGCGCGACGCCATACAGCCCGTGCACGTCGCCGTGTTCGTTATCCTGGCGCTGGGCATGGCGGAGTACCTCGCGCGCTACGCCAACGCCGCGCAGTTCAACGAAAAAGGCACCAAGCCCGTCGCCGGCGTTTTCGCGGCGGCGATGGTGTCATCAGCGCGCGAGGCGGCGTCGCGCGCCTGCGTCCTGCTGGCGAGCCTCGGGCTCGGGATCACCAGGCTCAGCCTCGGGGACGCCGTCGCCTTCAAAACGAAAGCGCTCACGGGGGCGTACTTCGCGTGTTCGCTCGTGTTGGAACTCGACACGCAACGCGTGCTGGTCGCGTCCGACGCCGGCGCCTGGCGCGTCGGCGCCGCCGCCGACGCGCACGACGACGTCGAGCAAAGCGCGCGCGAATTGGTGGCGCTTCCCGTCGCGGCGCTCGACGCGGCTTTCGCGACGCTCGTGCTCTCGGCGCTGACCAAGACGCTGGCGAGGTTGGAATCGAGGCGCCAGCACGCCAAACTCGCGCTGTACAGGCAGTTCACCGAGACAATCGCGCTTTTGGTAGTAGTCTCCGTCGCGTGGCAAGCCTTCTCGACGTTCCTCGCCGTCGCCGACGGCGCGGAGGGCTTGCGGAGATTCGCCTCCGCGGCGCCGTTCTGGCGTTGGGAGTGGACCGCGCGCGCGGGCTGGATCGCCATCGAGGTGGGCGTGACCGCCGCGACGTGCGTGCTGTGGCGCCCGAGCTCGGCGCCCGAGCGGTACGCGTACCGCGAGCTGGAGGACCGCTCATCGGGCTTCGCCACGCACCGGGAGGACGCCGACGCGGGATCGAACGAGGCTGTGACCCGGAGCGACGCGGCGCGCGGCGCTCGGAAACCGAAAACGTCACAAAAAAAATTCCGGGGGCTGATGGCCGGCACGCCGACCCGCGGGGTGGCGCTGGAGCAGACACCCATGCGGCGCGGGGGACTCGACGACACCAGCAGCGACGAAGAGGCCAAGATGGAGTAAAGGATGGCGTTCATCACGAGGAGTCGTTTGGTACCGTACCTTCTTACTTGTACCTATGAGAGAAAGAGTTGGAAGTCAAATTCACTAAAAAAAAAAATGTCCGTCGTGATGACGACGATTCGTCGTTTTTCGGAGCCCGAAAAGGTGCCGTTTTTCGAAGATGCTCGGTTGACCGAGCGGGGCAGTCTCGCGCGCGCGGGGGTGCGCGCGTCGCGTTCTCGGCGCCAGCGGCGGTCGCGGTCGCCCCGCGCGCGGGTCGAGATGCGCGAGAACGGGTTCTTGCGGGACGGGAAGGTTTCCCTGAACGTCCACCAGGCGGGTGCCGGGTCGGCGTACCTGGGTCTGGTCGTCGCGTTCTACGCGCTTCAAACGCCCGCGGTGGCGGATGGCACCGCGCGCGCCGCGCTGGAGGCGACGTTCGCGGCGATGACCGCCGCGGTCCTGGTTCTGTTCGCGAAGGCCGCGGGCACGGACCCCGCGGACGCGCCGGAAAAGAGCGGGGACGCGCCGGAGACGGGCGAGGACGCCGCGACCTTCTTCTGCGACATGTGCGCTCGGGACGTGCGCCGCGGGAGCAAGCACTGCCGCGCGTGCGACAAGTGCGTGGCGCACTTCGACCACCACTGCGTCTGGCTGAACAACTGCGTCGGCGCCAGGAACTACCACTCGTTCCTAGCGCTCGTCGCCGTCGTGTTCGCGCAGGTGCTGTTCCAGATGGCATTGGGCGCGTACCAGCTGCGCTGGTGCCTCGCCGCGAAGGCGGAGGCGAACGCGATCTTGCGTTCGCGCGCGCGGTTCCCTCTGGCGACGCTGACGCAGCAGGAGTTCGTGGCGTGCTTGATTTTCCTCCTGCTCGCGTGCTTGTGCGCGGCGTACCTGGTCGGCGACCTGCTCGGGTTCCACTGCGTCCTCATACGGCGCGGACTCACGACTCTGGACTACATCCTGTCGCAGCAGGCGGAGCCAACCGACCAGCCCGCGACGCGCGGCGCGGACGGCTGGGGCAGCGACGCGAAGGGCGGCGGGTGCGACGGGGGATGCGTTTTTTTTTCGCGAAACGCCAAGGTGGTTCCGCGCGAAGCCGCGCGTTCGGAAGAGCGAAAAAGAGACAAGAAGAGACGGCGGGTGAAGATCGGACTGTGCGCTCTGTGTGCCGCGGGTCCCGCTCCTGTCGCGCGGCGGAGCTGGAAACCGAGAGACGCCGAGTCGGCGGACCTCGAGCTTTCGCGCCGAGAAACAAACGCACCCGCGACGGACGACGACGCGCGTTGACGCGATTTCTTTCGCGAGTAGCTAGAGCTAGTAGTCTACCTAAAGTATTCAACGCAAGTGTGTGTCTATACCTCTATACGTTTCGTGAAGAAACAACCCTAAACTAAACCCACGTCACACCAAAAACGCGTCCCGCTCGATCCCCGCGAACATCTCCCCCCACGACGCGAACCCCGCGCGCTCGAACCGCGCGGCGTCTTTCGCCGCCGCGTCTCTTTTCCTCCTCGCCGCGCCCGAGGCGTCGAAGACGGCGCCGAACCGCGCGCTCTCCCGCGCAGCCTGGCCGGTGAGCACGGCGGCGACGCGCGCGGCGTTCGGGTCGCTCAGAATCTCGGCGACGCTCAGCGTCGCCGCCGGAACGGCCGTGCCCCGGTCGTACACCTCGAACGACGCGAACGCGCACCGCGCGTCGAAGCCGCACGCCACGACGCACGCCGCCACGTCGGCTCGGCTGACGAACCCGGCGGCGACGTCGCCTCGGTTCGTCGCCAAACACGCGACGCCGCGGCGCGGCGCGTCCGTCAAACCGCTCGGGCGAACGATCGTGTACGAAGGGTACTGGGTATACTGGGTGTTCGCGTTTTTTGTTTGGTCCTTCTCTCGCTTCTGCGCCTCGAACGCCTCGAACGCCTCGCGGCTCTCTCGAAACGCGTCGACGACGCGCGTCTCCCCGGACGCCTTGGCGTCCATGCGCCCGCCGAACGCGTTGAGGAACCGGTACGCCGGCGAGTCTCGGTTTTTGGGCGTGACCCCCGCGCCGGAGACCACCACGAGGCGAGGCACGTTCGCGGCGACGCACGCGTTCGCGACCGCGGCCAAGCCGCGGCGGTCGACGGCGTCGGGGTCGCCGCGCGCGGGCGCGGTCGCCGCGAAAACCACCAGCGTCGGCGGCGACGGCGTTTTTATTGTTTCGTCCTCGGCCGTGGCGATCGCGCGGGCGATGGTTTCAGGCCGAGTCACGTCCGCCAGGACGGGGACCACCCGCGGGGTGGTCCACGGCACGACCGACGCGGCGACGGCGTCCTCGCCGAGCGATGCGGCGACGTCGAACGCGCCGTCGCGCGTGCCAGCGCGGACGGAGATGCCTCGGGACAGACACTCGCGCACCACCTCTCTCCCGGTCCTGCCGGAAGCGCCGATGACCAACACCGACGCGTTCGGAGGGATGGCCGAGGGCGCATCGTCGCCGACGCGCCCGGTCTTGGCGCGCGCGGGGAGGGGCGCGCGCGCGCGGGACGCGCGCGCGCGGGGGACGCGCGGGACCGCAAGAATCGGGGATCCCGCGGCCAAGTGCGACGTCATAGTGTCGCGAGTAGGTCGGTGGGAGAAAGAGTCACGAGACCTCGCGGGAAAACGACCCGCTGATCTCAAAAAGCGCGTTCGCGCCACTCACGACATGTCACTCGCGAGCGCGCGAGGGGTGCGCTTCCACTCGCGCGCTTCCGCCGAACGCGTCGGTGGACGCGTCAGGGAACACCCTTCGTGTCCACGCGTCACCACCACCCCTCCGCCCGCGTCTTCCGCCGCGGTGCGGAGGCACCCCGCGGCTCGAGGGTGGCTCCTCGCGCTTAGGTTTCGAGGAGGGATCGGCGCCCCTCCGCGTCTCGCGCGTCCGAGGCTCGAGCGACGTTCGCGCACCCTTCGCCTCCCCACGTCGCCATGCATCGCTCGCGCTCCGGGTCTCACCCAGTCGAGCACGAGTCGGACGACTTCGTGTCCATCGACGCGCGCTCGGACTTCGAGGCGCAGGTTCGCGTGACCTGCCCCGACAAGACGGGTCTGGGCTCGGACATCGCTCGCACCGTCTTCGACTTCGGGCTCGTCACCACTAAGGGCGATTTCGCGACGGACGGCAAGTGGGCGTTCGTGCTCGTGACGGTCGTGGCGCAGAGCTTCTTGAGCGCGTCACGCGGGTCTCCCGCGAGCGGCGGCGCGCGCTCTGGGCGCCCCGAGAAGAACCCGCGCGGCCACCACCTCGACGGCGCGCCCGTGAACTGGAACCTGCTGCGCGTGCGGCTGGAGAATTTGTGTCCGTCCAAGCAGAGCATCAGCACGCTGAGCAGCCTGAATCTGGCGGCGTACGCGGGTTCCGACAACCGCGAAAACGCCTCTTCGAGCCGAGACGTTTTCGAGAGAGGCTCGCAGGGGCACGTGAACGAGCCGAGGCCGGGCACCATGTACATCCTGCAAGTGGAGGTGGAGGACCGAGTCGGGCTTCTGCACGACGTCACGCAGGAGCTCTGGGCGAGCGAGCTCACCGTGCGCCGCGCGCACATCAGCACGAGCCCGGCGGATACGGCGGTGGATTTGTTTTACGTCACCGACGAGCGCGACGAGCTGCCCGCGGAGGCGCGCGTCGCCGAGATCTCGCGCGCGGTGCAGCGGGTCAGCGGGCGGCGGGGCGGGGGGACGGCGCGCGTCGTGCTGACGCCGGCGCCGGCGTTTGTCTCGGCGCGGCGCTCGGACGCGGCGCGCCTCTTCGAGCAGGGCTCCATCGGGCGCATCGAGACGGCGAGCGCCACGCAGTACACGGAGGCGACCGTGACCGTCGATAACTTAATGTCGGAGAAGCACACGGTGTTCCAGATCCGGACGCGCGACCGCAAGGGTTTGCTGTACGACGTGCTGCGCGCGTCCAAGGACCTGGAGGTGAAGGTGAACTACGCCAAGGTGGAGATGCGGGACGGCGTTCCGGGACGGAATTCGGGATCGTCTTTTCGGGAGACGCGTCTCGAGATGCGGGACGACGACGACCACGGCCACGGAGCGGGCGGACATCTGTGCGAAATCGACCTGTTCGTCGGGCGGTGCACGGACGTGCGCGAGCGCCGGTACCTGTGCCAACGGTACAAAGAAAACGTGGAGCGGCCGGTGAGCGTGCAGATCATGACGGCCGGCCTGGACGAGACCACCACCGAGTTGCGGGTCATCGCGCCGCTGGACATCTCGGGGTTCACCAGGCCCAGGGTTTTGCTGGACGTCACCGAGGCGCTGCGGCAGCTGCAGGTGATGGTGTTCAAGGCGGACATCCTGATCGACGACCGGAGCGGCGCGGTCGGGCGGGGGGGGTTCGGGGACGACGGGCGGTACGGCGACGGCGGCGGCGCGACGCGGTGCACGGAGGTGCACCGTTTTCTGCTCACCGACGCGCACGGGCAGCCCATCTCGAGCGTGCGCGATCGGAAGGTGGTGTGCAACCGAGTGCTGGGCGTGTTGTTGCAGTAGAGAAGAGACGTTCTTTTTCGTACGTACATGTAGTGAAAACTTTGGAGAGCCACCAGTTGCCACCAGTCTGCTGGTGTACATTTGTACCGCACGAACGCGTGCGCCGAAAACGCGTTTTCGTCGTTCGCGTCGTGTGACGCGCCTCTCGGTTCGTCCGAACGAGGTGGAGCTCCGAACGCCGCCGCCCCTGACCTCCTCGAGGCGGCGCTGGACGACCTCCCACTTCACTTCGCACGCGGCGATGTCGAGCGACGCGCAGATCGCCGACGCGGTGGCGGCCGCGCACCCGACCCCCATGGAGCCGCTCCTGCGGCTCGTCAATAAGCTGCAGGAGGCGTGCGCGCTGGCGGGCGACGTCGCGGACACCGACGCCTCCGGTAAAGCCTCCAAGCTCCCCTCGCTGTGGGAGACGCTCCCCCAGATCGTCGTGGTGGGCGGCCAGAGCAGCGGCAAGTCCAGCGTGCTCGAGTCCATCGTTGGCAGGGACTTCCTGCCGCGCGGCGCGGGGATATGCACGCGCCGGCCGCTGGTCCTGCAGCTGCACGGCGCGCCCGCGTCGGAGGTGGCGTCCGCTCGTTTCCTGCACAAACCGAAGACCGTCTTCACCGACTTTCACGAGGTGCGCGCCGAGATCGAACGGGAGACCGACCGGTCGTTACAGTCGAAAGGCTCGAAAGCCGTCTCCGCGGAGCCCATCATGCTCAGCATCCGAGCCGCGAACGCGCCGAGCCTCACTCTGGTGGACATGCCCGGCTTGACGAAAGTCGCCACCGCCGACCAGCCCGCGTCCGTCGTCGCCGACATCGAGAGAATGGCCAAAAAGTTCATCGTCAGCGAGAACGTGGTCATCGTGGCCGTTTCCGCGGCGAACGCCGACATCGCGACGAGCGACGGCGTGCGTCTCGCGAAGGAGGTCGACCCGCGCTCCGAGCGCACGCTCGGCGTGCTCACGAAGCTGGACCTCATGGACAAAGGGACGGACGCGACGGACGTCTTGAACGGGAAAGCCGTGCACCTCGCTCTCGGGTGGTGCGCCGTCGTGAACCGGTCGCAGGATGACATCCGGCGGGGCGTGGACATGCGCGCGGCGAGAGAGAACGAGCGGGTTTGGTTCGAGACGCACGGCGAGACGTACGGAACCGAACGAGCGTCCGTCGACGGGTCACGCGCGTTCGCGAGAGACCCTGATACGACCGCGCCGAACGTCGGCACGGACGCGTTGGTGAACGCGCTTGTGCGCGTTCTCGGCGAGCGGGTGCGGCGCGAGATCCCGAGAATTAGGGAAACCGTCGAGACCAGCGCGCGCGATCTCGAGCTCGAGCTCGCGGGGCTGGGACCCGCCACGCCGCACTTCGAGGACCGCGGCGCGCTCGTGCACGAGGTCCTGCGCGGCTGCGACGCGTACGAGCGCGCCTTCGCGGACGAGCTGGACGCGGCGTCTTCCGCGCGCGCGTCCGCGCCCAGCGGCGGCGGCGAGGCGATTCGCGCGCTCTTCGAGACGACGCTCCACGCGAACCTTCGCTCGGTGGACCTCGAGGCGTTCTACGACCCGAAGCGCGTGCGCGCGGTCGTGGACGCGTCGGACGGGTTCCAACCGCACCTGGTCGCGCCGGAGATGGGCATACGCAGGCTCATCGAGCTCGGCCTCGAGCGTTTACGCGCGCCGGTCGAAGCCTGCGTCGACGGCGTCGACGCCGTGCTGCGGCGCGTCGCGCGACAGGCGCTCGGAAAACACAAAGAACTCGCGGATCCCGCGGGACAACGAAGCGTCCTCGGTAGTCTCCCCGTTATCTCGTTCTCTCGGCCCGCCGCGTTTCGAACGCGCGTTTCGTACGACGCCGCGTCTTCGAGTGACGCTTCCACGTTCTCGTCTCGCTTCGAGTCGTCCTCGCCCTTGCGCCGGTACCCGCGGCTGCGCGAAGCCGTGGTCGGCGCCGCCGGCGACGCGCTGCGCCGCCTGCGGCGCGACGCCTCGGCGATGACCTCGGCGATGGTGGACATGGAGGCGGCGTACTTCGACGCCGAGTTCTTCCGGCGCCTGCAGACGCAGCAGGCGCGGAACGGCGCGGGCGGCGCCGCGGCCGCGGGCGACGCCTCGAGCCGGCGGGCGGCGCGACCGCCGGAGGGCGAAAGAGACGAAGCCTTCGGTGGCGGAGACGTTTTTGGAGCGTCCCAACCTTCGGAACCTTCGGACTTCGAGTCCTCGCGTCTGCGGACGATCGCCTCGAGCGTGCGCGCGTACGTGGACGCGGTGCGTGCGCGCCTGGCGAAGACCGTGCCGAAGGCGATCGTGTTCAAGCAGGTCGCGAAGGCGCGGCGGGGCGTCTTGGCCGAGTTCGCCAACGACGTCGGGAGGGTCGAAGACGCCGAGTTGCGCCGCTGGATGGAGGAGGATCCCGCCGTCTCGCGGCGGCGCGCGGCGTGCCGCGAGCGGCTCACGCTGCTGGACAAGGCAAGGGAGGAGATAGGGGCGGTGATGGGGGAGCTGGCGGCGAGAGAGTGAACGAGACATCGGACGTCGCGTACGTTCGAAACGACTTTCGATGGTGCATTTGTTTTGTTTCATCGATAATAATCACGCTTCGTCGTAGAAGCAGACGGCGTACAGCGGCCGTCGCCCCTCCTCCTTCTGGAACTTGTCCATGATCTCGTCGCACTCGCACTCCCAGTCATCCGATGCCTCGATCATCTGGCACAGCCGCAGCGCCTGCGGCGCGGCGAGCGCGGCGGAGTCCAGTGAGTCGACGACGTCCAGGTTTATCACCAGCAGCGTCTCGTCGCTCCCCCCCCTCGATTTCACATCCGCGACGACGTTGTCGAAGACGCGCTCCTCGAAGCACACCACCACGTCGCACGTCACGGGGTGGTCCTGCCACCTCTGCGGCCCGGGCTTGATCTTCATGTTGCGCTCGAGCATGGCTTTCAGACCGTTCTTCTCGTACAGATCCGGGTCTTCCGCCATGAGCGCGTCGTAGATGTGCTGGTAGGTGGTCTCCCCGAACTCGAACACGTTGGGGTTGTCCCTGTGCGCGCTCGGGAGCTTGACTCGCGACCCCGCGCCGTACGACGTCACCTCCAGCCCCGCGTGCAGAAGGACCTTGTGCGCCTCCATCGAGCGGTTCATGTTCGCCGCGCACACCATCGCGAAACGCTTCGGGTCGGCCATGGTGCCGTCGGACCGTGTCGTGCACAGTGACAAAATCGGCCCGAAGCGACGACGCGACGTTTTGGCCTGCCGTTCGGGCGCCAGTTTCAAAAAGCACGGATCGAGTCGGGCGGTCTTCCCACCACCCTCCGGCCACATCGACAGGCACCGCCGGTCGAGCCCGCGCGGTCAAGGCACCGCTTCTCAGCTCGAATCCTCGAGGCGGCGTCGCTCGCACGGCGAAGGTCGCTCACGGCGTCCCCTCGATCTATAACCCTAGATCTCGCACAACGTAACATCGCGCGACCGCTCGGCGCGCCCGAGATCCGCAACAGGCGCGCGCGCGCGAACCGACCGGGATGGACGTCCTCTTCGCGTTCACCGGCGACAAGTTCGCGGTGGTGGTGAGCGACACCACCTCCGTGCAGCAGATCATCGTCCAGAAGGACGACATGGAGAAGATCATGGACTTGGACTCGCACAAGCTGCTGGCGCTGTCCGGCCCCAAGGGTGACTGCGTGTACTTCGGCGAGTACGTGCAGGCGAACATGAAGCTGTACGAGTTGCGTAACCAGACGAAGCTCAGCACGCACGCGTGCGCCAACTTCGTGCGGAACCAGCTCGCGGACGCGCTGCGCAAGGGCCCGTACCAGGTGAACACGCTCCTCGCCGGCTACGACGCGGACTCGGACAGCGCTTCGCTGTACTTCATGGACCCCTACGCGTCCATGATGAAGGTCAACTCGGGCGGGCACGGGTACGGCGGGATGTTTTGTTTGTCGCTCTTCGACAAGCACTGGGTGCCGGGCATGACCCGGGAGGCTGCCGCGATTCTGGTGGACAAGTGCATCGCGGAGGTGCGTGAGCGATTGGTGACGGCGCCCACGAAGTACCACGTGAAGATCGTGGACGAAAACGGCACCTCCTGCGAGGTGTACGACTGCGTCGAGAAAGCCGCGGTGCAGGCGGTTGCGGATTCGCGAAAGTAGGCTTTTTCGGTCTCGCGTACTACGCGCGCGACGCCGGAGACGGTCGGCGATGATCTACGTAGCGACGTTTTAACAACGAAAGTCACGCGATACACCACGCGCGACGTTCGCGCTTTTCGCGCATGGCGTCGAGACGCGCGCGGTCTACTGCTTCGCCATCTGCATTTCGAGCTTGGAGAGGCGCGCCTCGGTGTCGGCGCACTGTTCGGGGGAGGTTGGGCGATCGTCAGTCGGGTGCGACGAGGGGCACGGACGTGAGGCACTCGACGAAGCTGACCGTGCGTGCGACGTGAGTCGTCCATCTACACACACGCACCTGGTCCGCGAGAATCTTGTGCGAGCTCCAAATATCCTCCTTGAGCTTGTACATGGAGATGCCGGAAGCGCACGCGAACCCGAACGCGAAGCTCGTGACGCGCGTGCCTAACATGTTTTGAGATTTCCCGTGCGAGTCAACCGGGGGACGCGGGGTTCCGGTGTGTCTGGGCGTGGACAGCCGCGGCGGGTTTCGACCGTTGGGACAGGTCGGATGGTACGCG
>Ga0181564_10001953_pt1 | contig 18286 bp, 16 predicted proteins | sample 011ome_24_FD_134512 | JGI IMG/M metagenome (GOLD analysis project Ga0181564, IMG submission 134512) | Coastal salt marsh microbial communities from the Groves Creek Marsh, Skidaway Island, Georgia - 011513CT metaG (megahit assembly) | ecosystem: Environmental > Aquatic > Marine > Intertidal...
AGCGTTTAAAGAAGCGGCTGGTTTAGGAAATGCAGAGGTGTTGGCATCGTCCAAGTCGGAGAACTATAGTTTCGTACCGAAAGTCTACACTATTGATCCAGAGGCAGATTATTCCCACTGTACTTCGAAAAATACGATTTACGGTACGCAGATGAAAGAATTTCCTTCGAGTCCAATTCCGGTGGTCTGTGATATGAGTTCGGACATTTTCTCCCGCCCAATCAACGTCGCCGATTTTGACTTGATCTATGCCGGTGCCCAGAAAAACCTGGGTCCTGCCGGAGCGACTCTGGTCATAGTAAGAAAGGATGCACTCGGTAAGAGTGGACGCTACATTCCAACTATGTTGGATTACAATACGCACATTGCCAAAGAGTCCATGTTCAACACACCTCCTGTGTTCTCTATCTATGTGAGTATGCTGACATTGCGTTGGCTCAAAGAATTAGGCGGCGTTGAAGAAATGTACAAGCGCAACGAGGCTAAGGCGGCGTTGCTTTACGATGAAATAGATCGCAATCCACTCTTTGTAGGAACTGCCGCGAAAGAGGACCGCTCAAGCATGAACGCTTGCTTTTTATTAAAAGACGAAGCAGCCCATAAAGCGGACTTTGACGCACTCGTTGCAGCAGCAAAAATTAATGGAATCAACGGTCACCGTTCTGTTGGAGGATATCGAGCGAGTATGTACAATGCCTTAGGTTTAGACAGTGTACAGGTATTGGTAGATTGTATGAAAGAATTAGAAAATAAACACGCATGAAAGTTTTAGCAAACGACGGTATTTCCGCTTCAGGAGTTGCAGCCATAGAGGCTGCCGGTCACGAACTAATCACTACTAAAGTTGCTCAAGAGCAGTTAGAAAACTACATCAATGAGCATCAGGTGGATGTTGTTTTGGTTCGTTCAGCCACTACGGTACGTCAAGCATTGATCGATGCTTGCCCATCTCTAAAAGGTATTGGCCGCGGTGGAGTAGGTATGGATAACATCGATGTTGATTATGCTCGCTCGAAAGGACTGAAGGTATTCAACACTCCTGCAGCTTCTTCAGATTCAGTGGCAGAACTTGTGATGGGCCATATGCGCACGTTGGTTCGTTTTATGCACGATAGTAACCGTCAAATGCCATTGGAAGGTGATACACAATTTGGCGCTTTGAAAAAGGCGTATGCCAAAGGTGTGGAGCTGAAAGGGCGTACCCTTGGAATAGTGGGTTTTGGAAGAATTGGTCAAGCCTTAGCAAAACTCGCTATTGGCGCAGGAATGAAAGTGGTATTCTCAGACATTCATGAAGACGATATTCAGGTGGAACTTGAATTTTTCGACGGTCAGTCCATCAAGGTGAATTGTGCCAACGTAGGTTTTGAAAGACTCCTTGCAGAATCAGATTTCATTTCCTTACACGTTCCAGGCGGTGATTTGATAGGTGCTGATGAATTGGCAAAGATGAAGGATGGCGTATTCCTATTGAATGCTGCTCGAGGAGGAGTGATTAATGAGGAAGCTCTTTTAGACGCTTTAGAATCAGGAAAGGTGGCAGGAGCTGGCTTGGATGTATTCGTGAATGAGCCTAGTCCTGCATTAAAAGTACTCATGAGTTCAAAAGTAAGTTTAACACCTCATATAGGTGCGGCTACTTCTGAAGCCCAAGATCGCATAGGTACTGAGCTAGCAGCGCACATTGACGCTCTCTCAAGGTCTTAGAGCAAAGAATTTTTTTTTTGAAGGTCTACCTTGTGTAGACCTTTTTTTTTGAAGTCATTTTGCTAAACACACTAACTAGAGTATTTTTACTTAGTACTAAGAACCCTGTAGTGTTATGGCTGATCGAATCATTAAAGGCTTTTCTAAAACTTTTTTTAAAAGTCTAAATACCCTGAACCTTTCTATCAACTTAGGAATATTAATTGTTGCTGTCTTTTCGCAGAAGATCTCCTCCGTCGTTTTTGCTGGAATATTTTTCTTGATGGCACTTGGGGTCTACGTTCTTGGAGAGTGGTATGACGAATGGAAGCTTAGTGTCGCTAAAAAAACTGCTTACATTGTGGTATTTTTAGTATTCGTACTAAAGCTTTTTACTTCATCCTATGCGCTAATGTTCTATATCATTACTGATATTATTTTGGTAGAGATCATGTTTAGTAAATATGTTTCTGAATTCAGAAAACGTCAGAATATTTTACCATTGATTGCAATTATGCTAGGGTTACTAGTGATTTTCATTGATCAATTGAGCAATGTTATTCACCCCAATATCTTCAACGCTACCAGTACTCTAGAGATTTTGATTTTTGCCTTTGTGATTTTAAAATTAGGATTTGCCAGTTCTTTACTTTTTTCAGATACGAAACGTTCAGCGGCTCAGCGTTTAAAAGAAGAACAGTTTATAGACTACAGCGCTGATTTTAATAATTTCTTTTCGCATTACATCAATACTCCTTTGACCACGGCAATTAGCAACTTAGAAATTCTTCGCTATAAACTGGAAAAGAAAATAAATCCAGAGGTAATGGCTTTGGTCGAAAAGAATTTTTCAGTTGTAAGCGAGGGACTAGAGAACATTAGTAAAACGACAAGAGAACTCTCAAATATTCATTACATACGTTCCGAGGTCTTGCGTCACGGAACGGACATTTGGAGTCTAGAACAGGATATGAATAGATTGCTGGGACGCTTTAATGCGGAGCTAGAGCAGGTTATTGATGAATGGCCAAAAATTGCTGTGCCGAAATTAATGGTGATCTTTTCTTTAGAACACATATTGCTAAATGCGCAGTCTTACAGAAGCGATGTATCCCGAATAAGGGTAGTCGTTCATCAAGAGTCCAAGTATTTGGTTATCAGTACTTTTAATAAGGGGAATATTCCTGATTTTGTCGTTGATGTGTTGCAACCCTTTCAACGAGGTGAAAACGTGAGTGAGGGCACAGGTACTGGCTTGGGACTAAGCTTAATCGGTGATCTAATTCAAGACCATGGTTGTGAGTTTAGTTTAACCAATGTTGGTGGTTATACCAGAGCTAAGATAAAACTGCCATTATATTATCAGCCCATCGTATTGTCGTTTGAATCTTCAGGTTTACCTTCGAGGGAACCTAATACAGATGCAGATGATTCAACCGTTTCGGGCTACCAGGCCCACGCGTGATAAGGCTTATCTTGTAGCTACACGTTCGTATGTAAGTTATAATCCAACGGAACTTGAGGACAAACTTGAGAACAATCCCTTCACTTTCTTACACGTAATCAACCCTTCAGCGCAACAGAACGCACCATTACAGGAACGTTTTGAAGCAGTACGTGATCGATTTGATATGTTCTGTGAGGAAGAAATCTTTGTTACTGAAAATAATCCTTCCTACTTCATCTATGAACAACGTACGCCTAACGATCGGTTCTTAGGCGTAATTGGACTCTTGCCTGTAGATCAGGTAAAGGAAGGTCATGTGATAAAACACGAGAAGACCATAGAGCACCGTGAGGAATTATTCTCTCAATACTTAGAAACCACAGGCTTTCAGGCAGAGCCAGTTCTCGTTTTTGGTGATGCAAATCAAACCTACCACGAGATTTTAGCACAGGTCATGCTTGAACGCCCTGAATATGAATTCAGTTCTACTGACCGTTACGAGCATCGTCTGTGGTTTGTCCCGGATACATTGACCGAAGATCTTAAAACAGCTTTGGCCAAGGTGCAGGAGGTATATATTGCTGATGGTCATCATCGCCTTGCTTCTTCGGTGCGGGTGGGAGATCGTCTGAACGATAATTCCAAAGCACAAGGTGTACTCACGATGTTTATGGATGAGAGTGGAGTGAGTATAGCGAGTTTTGAGCGCTGGTTTAGACTGGAGGAGCAACAACTTGAATTAAAGGAGTTGCAGGAACGCTTCTATGTAGAGAAAGTGGAGCATTGGACAGATGAGCCTAAAGGCGATTTTGAAATGTATCACGAGGGAAGTTGGTATGTGTTGACCTCTAAACTGAGTATAGTCCCCGAGCTTAAAGCTCAACTGCTTTTAGATGAAATTCTTAGACCATTACTTGGAGTACTGGATGAACGAAACGACTCACGGTTAAAGTACATTCGCCAAGACGGTACAGATCAAAGTGCTCGAATGGTTGAGAAAGGATACCAAATTGGTTTCAGATTGCCGCCTGTATCTGTTGAATTGTTAAAGAATATCGGCTCCGCTGGAGGAGTAATGCCTCCAAAGAGCACTTATATAGAACCAAAATTACGCAGCGGATTGCTGCTGCATGTCTTTAAATGAGTGTAGGCGAGAATATTAAAAAGTACCAAGAGTTATTAGGTGAGAATGTTCAACTTGTAGCTGTGAGTAAAACGAAGCCAATTGAGGCTTTGATAGAAGCTTACGAGGCGGGGCAACGCGTTTTCGGTGAAAATAAGGTGCAGGAAATGGTCTCAAAATGGGAGGCCCTGCCAAAAGATATTCAGTGGCACATGATTGGGCATGTGCAAACCAATAAAATCAAATACATGGCCCCTTTTGTAAGTGTGGTCCATGGAGTAGATCGATTAAAAGTTTTAAAAGAGCTTGATAAGCAGGCCCAGAAAGTGGACCGAGTCATCGACTGCTTATTGCAAATTCACATTGCAGAAGAACAGACCAAATTTGGCTTTGACCCCGAAGAGATGAAAGCGCTGTTACCGGAGCTCAATACCTACAGCAATGTTCGTGTTCGCGGTTTAATGGGTATGGCCACCAATACTTCGGACAAGGATCAGATAAAGCAGGAGTTCATGCATCTGCGTGAATTGTTTGATCAATTCGCTCAAAAGCAGCAATGGGATATGCTAAGTATGGGGATGAGTGGAGATTATCAAATTGCAATTCAGGCAGGAAGCACGCATGTAAGGATTGGTTCTGCTATCTTTGGCGCAAGAAATTATGCGGTTTGAAGTTTGCAGTTATAGATATTGAGTGTACCGGAGGGAAATGGGGAGAAGAGCGCATTATTGATGTCGCCATCTTTGTTTTGGAAGACGGGGAAGTCATTGACCAATTCGCCTCTTTGGTGAATCCAGAAACTTCCATAGATCCTTATGTAACCAAGCTGACGGGCATTACCAACAAAATGGTGCGCACAGCGCCTAAATTCTACGAGTTAGCAAAGCGCATTGTGAAAATCACTGAAGGATGCACGTTCGTAGCGCATAACATCGGCTTCGATTACCGTATTTTTCAACAAGAATTTGAGGCCTTAGGCTTTGATTACCATAGAGCTACACTAGATACTATACCTTACGCAGAGCGAATTTTTCCTGAATGGGAAAACTATGGTTTAAAGACGGTGAGTAAAGAACTAGGTCTGGTGAATTTGGCGCGACACAGGGCTGAAGGTGATGCACGATTGACACTAGATTTGCTGAAAATCCTTTTGGAAAAGGATAGAGAGAGTTTGATAGAAAAAGTCTTTGTCTCCGAACAAGAGAGTAAAGGCAAGAACCCTTTCAAAGAGCAAGTCAAGAACCTTCAGAACAAGGTAGGGATGTATTACATCTACAATGAGCTCGGTGAGGTCATCTACATTGGAAATAGTAAGGATTTACAGAACAGCGTCAACCGACATTTTGTAGCTGATAATAAGGTAGCCCTCGCGCTCCAAAAAGAAGCGGTTAAGCTTGAGGTCGAAGATTTAGGCAATGAGGCCATTTCCGAAATGCTATTCCACGAGACCGTCGAAAAGCACAGACCTATCTACAACGCGGTGAAGAAACGCAAGTTTCTAAGTTTTGGAGTTTTTGTAGATCCTAAGAAAAATGCTGAGGTCGACCATGTCCGGGTCTATCCTATTCGTCATCAACCGGCCCAATTTTACTTTGACGGACCAAAGACCGTCTATGCGTGGCTGCAGAAGGTTATGATGAATGAAAAATTGGATCCATATACCTTTTTGTTGGACAAGGATCGTGAGCATTATTTCAAACACACGCCTTCGCTGCAATGGAAAGCAAAGCAAAAGTCCATCCCTACTCAGGTACTGCGCGCTTACATGATGCCTGAGGAGGCACTGCTTATAGGCCCTGGTAGAAAAGGACAAGAAAAATGCGCCATCCTTATTGAAGGAGGGCGCATCTTAGGGTATACTTATTTCTATTTAGCGACAGATTCAACGCAGCGCAAGCAACTCAAGCAACGCATGGTTCATCTAGAGCATAATGCGTACAACGTTGGAGTCATTCATCACTTTTTGAGCAAAGGCTATCTAAAAGTTCTTGAAGCGCAGGAGAATTAGTCGAAGAAATAGCCAACACTTAGCACCACTTGGCTAGATCGAGCATCTAGGCTAAAGTTGTAGTCGGTATTGTTGTAGTTGTAATCGACATCTCGAGCTAACATTCCAAACCCGCTTTCATACTTTACCTCGGCAAGTAATTTCCAAACTTTGAGTCCGGCATGAATGTGCCATCCCCATGTGAATGCAGCTTGCGTATCATCGTTCCAGATGTCGCTTGCATTGGCGAGCGGGATTGAAGGTGTTCCACCAAGACCAACGAATGCGGGGCCGAATTTTGCACCAGCACTAATGGGGAAATCTAAACGTTGAATGGTCGAGCTTAAATCAACTGTGGTTCCACCGTCCACCATACTGATGTTTTGATCGAAGCGCGTATAAAGTGCTTCCCCGTGGATGTATGCCGGGATCAGAGGTAAAGCGATACGTCCGATCAAACCCGCGTTAAATCCATTAGATATATCTGTTTGTAAGTCAGAGATATCATAAGACTGGTTGTTGTAAATATCCAATACATCTTGGGTGCTGAGCGATGTTTGAGGATAGTTCAGGCCGGCTTTGGCTCCGAACTTGAGCACTTTTAGTTGGCCGTAAGAAGCAGTGCTCATGAGAACTGCAACAGCGGCAAAAAGCATATGTCTTTTCATAAAAAGAACGATTAGGTTAGGGGTAAATAAGATACGATTTATTCTAAATACTCTTTCTGTAGTATCGTTATGAGTACGATGCTACTTTTGATTTTGACGCAAGTAGGCTTCCACATTTTGCTGAATTCTTTCTTCAGCACCTTCTAATGGAGCAGGCTCAAAAGTCTTACCTGTAATGTGCTCATAGAGTTCGCGATAACGGGTGCTCACAGTTTCTACAAATTCATCGCTCATTTCAGGTACGTTTTGTCCTTCTTTTCCTTGAAAGCCATTTTCCATGAGCCATTCGCGTACAAACTCTTTACTGAGTTGGCGCTGTGCCTCTCCACGGTCTTGTCTTTCTTGATAACCATCGAGGTAAAAGTAGCGGGAGCTGTCCGGGGTATGTATTTCGTCGATCAATACTATGGTGCCATCGGAAAGCTTTCCAAATTCATATTTGGTATCCACTAGAATCAAACCACGCTCCTTAGCCATTTGTGATCCACGAGCGAATAATGCTCTTGTGTATGCTTCAAGTTGAACGTAATCTTCCTCACTAACGATTCCTTTGGCGATAATATCCTCTCTGGAAATATCTTCGTCGTGATCACCGTGTTCGGCTTTGGTTGCTGGCGTGATGATCGGAGTAGGTAAGGCATCGTTTTCTTTCAAACCTTCTGGAAGAGCTACACCACATAATTCGCGTAGCCCGCTTTTATAAGTTCGCGCTGCGTGGCCCGCAAGGTATCCACGAATGACCATTTCTACTTTGAATGGTTCGGCGCGATGACCCACGGTCACCTGAGGATCAGGAGTTGCTAATCGCCAGTTCGGTACAATATCCTTGGTTGCTTCTAAAAAGTGCTCTGCTATCTGATTAAGCACTTGGCCTTTTCCTGGAATTGGTCGAGGCAGCACTACATCAAATGCAGAAATACGATTCGAGGCAACCATAACTAAGAGGTCTTCTCCGATGGAGTAAACGTCGCGTACTTTACCGCGATAGAAATTGTTTTGTCCAGTGAATTGGTACGTGGGTTGCTGATCCATTTTTAATCCTTTTGCTCGTAAGCTTTAATTATTTCTTTTACTAGAGGGTGACGAATGACGTCTTGGCCGGATAATCGAATAAATCCAATTCCTTTTACGCCTTTCAACATCTGTAATGCTTCTTTCAATCCACTTTGTTGATTCCGCGGCAAATCAATCTGCGAGGTATCTCCAGTGATAATGAATCGTGCATTTTCGCCCATACGCGTCAAAAACATTTTCATTTGCGCGGTGGTCGTATTTTGACTCTCATCAAGAATGACATAAGCATCATCCAACGTTCTTCCGCGCATGAATGCTAAAGGTGCTATTTCAATTGTCTTATTTTCAAGGTAGAACTCCAATTTTTCTTTTGGAATCATATCCCGCAAAGCATCGTAGAGTGGCGCCAAATAGGGGTCCAATTTTTCTTTGAGGTCACCGGGCAGAAAACCTAAGTTTTCTCCAGCCTCAACTGCTGGGCGCGTGAGTACGATCCGCCGTACTTCTCTGTTTTTCAATGCGCGCACAGCCAAGGCTACTGCCGTATATGTTTTTCCAGTACCTGCAGGTCCGACGGCGAAGACCATGTCGTTTTCCATGGCCGCTTCAATCAGCTTATACTGGTTGGGTGTTTTCGCTTTGATGATTCGTCCTGACGGTCCGTGCAGAATGACTTCATCACGAAGCATGGTAATGCGTTCGCGTTGCGTGTCTGTTGCCTGAATCAAATGGTCTAAAGCTCTTTGATTGAGGTTTTTATGCTTAGATACATAGGCTACAATGGCCTCGAGCTTATCCTCGAACTCTATCAAAACATCTTCCGGTCCAGACACTTTGATTTCATGTCCACGTGCAATCATTTTCAGCTGAGGGAAATACTCCTTTATCTGCTTGAGAAAGGTGTTGCTCGGACCATAGAGCTGCGCTGGATCGGTCCCTTTGAGTTCAAAAACGCGATGTGTCAATTACTGCTTGGTTGAGTACTATAATTCAAGGCGGAATTGCCTTACTTTTGACAAAGTAACTACATTTTCATCAATACTCAAGGCGCATAACTTTGCGATCTATGGCGGTCATTACTTTAACATCAGATTTTGGACTTCGAGACACTACGGTGGCTTTGGCAAAATCGCGTTTCATCCGGAGAATAGCCGCCCCGCAGATGATTGATATTTCACATCTTGTCGAGCCTTATAATTTAGTGGAAGCCGCATTTATGCTGCGTCGAACTCATGCTGAGTTTCCTCAAGGTACCGTGCATTGTGTCTTTGTAGGTGCGGCGCCAAAAGAGGGCATCGAATACATCTGTTTACGATCGAGTGGCCAATTTTTTATTGCAGCCAACAATGGAATTCTAACCAGCGTTCTTCGAGGAAAGAAAATTACTGGTGCCCGTGTCTTAGACATTCGTGGAATCGATCCATCTGATGTTTTTGATTTATTTGCAGCGGCAACGGCTCATTTACTCGAGGGAGGTAAGCTTGAAATGCTCGGTCCTCCACTCACCAAAGTCAAAAACCTCAAGGAAAGCAAGCCGGCGGTTTCGGAGCACGCAATCAGCGGACATATCGTCTATGTGGATCATTTAGGCACGTGTGTGACCAACATTCCGAAGTCGCTATTTATTAGCCATCAAATGGGACGTAAAGCTACTGTTGAGACGGTGAGGAATAGAAGTGTTCCGAAAATTTACGAGCGCAGAGCCGATGTTCCACAGTCAGCGATAGCTGCCCATTGGGATGAGTACGGCATGTTGTGTGTTGTTGTTGGTAAAAGTGGTGGTGAGCACATCAAAGGAAGTAATCAACTTCTCGGTTTGAAGATCAACGATTGGGTGAGGATAGATTTGGTATGATAACACGCATAGTAAAATTGGCCATTGACCCTAACTCGCCTAATGGACGAGAGTTCGAGAAGATTTTCGATACTTCAAAGTCTAAAATCGCAAATCAAGCGGGGTGTTTGGGAGTGAAAATGCTCCGAGGTGAGCAACATTATTTTACCTACAGTCGTTGGGAAAGTGTGGCCCATTTAGATCAATACAGAAAGAGTGCCTTGTTTGGGGCGGTCTGGCCGCGCACCAAGGCACTTTTTTACGATAAGCCCGAGGCCTGGACCTTGGAAGAACTAGCAGAAGAAACACCATGATAGCACAACTTCAGAAAGAACTTAAAGTCTATTTCGCAGGCATTTTAGGTTATTTGATCATAGGAATTTACCTGCTGATCAACGGCCTCATGCTCTGGGTGTTTAATGGGCCGTTCAACCTTCTCGAAGGAGGATACGCCTCTTTAACCAACTACTTCGGACTCGCCCCATGGGTGTTCCTCTTCTTGATACCGGCGGTGAGTATGCGCGTATTCAGTGATGAACTCAAATCAGGTATGATGGAACTGCTGGTCGTACGCCCGATTTCGACTCCCTCACTGGTGTTGGCAAAATATTTAGGTACACTAAGTGTGGTGGTACTGTCCATTCTTCCCACACTGATCTACCTCTACAGCATGAGTGCTTTGGGCTCTCCGGTAGGCAACCTTGATTGGGGTGCAGCAGTAGGGTCGTTCATCGGACTGCTACTTTTGGGTGCCGCTTATACGGCGGTGTCGGTATTTGCCTCAGCGCTGACGACCAACAATGTGGTGGCTTTTGTTTTAGGCGTCGCCTTTAATATGGCTTTGTATCTAGGCTTTGAGGCCTTGGCAGATCTTTACAAGTTCTCAGGATGGGAGCTTACGGTACGTCAATTTGGAATCAACGAACATTACATCAGTTTATCGAGAGGTGTATTAGACTTTAGAGATTTAGGCTATTTCCTTGCCTTGATTTTTGTGTTCTTGGGAGCTACGCTTGCTATTGTAGGAAAGGGGCACTTGCGTTCGCCTTGGCGGGACGCGAGTAAGTTCGCCCTAGTGGCCGTAGTGCTGCTCACCTTGAGTTACCTATTCCCACAGCGCATTGATTTAACCGAAGAAAAGCGCTATTCGCTCAGCGAGGGAACCGAGCAATTGTTGGATGGCATTGAAGAGCCGGTGCTCATTAAAGTGTACCTCGAGGGCCAATTTCCTGCAGGGTTCGAGCGATTGAAATTGGAAACGCGTTACATGCTGGAGGAGTGGAGTGCGCGCAACGGCAATCTCTTTTTCGAATTTATCAATCCTAACCAAGTAGAAAAAGCACAGGAATTCAAAAACCAATTGGCCACCAAGGGCATCAATGCCGTGCAGCTTCAAGTAGCTTCGAATGACGGGCAAAGTGTACTGAATGTTTTCCCAGCAGCCATGATGAGCTACCGCGAAAAGGAAGAGGTGGCAGTGCTTTTAGAAGATGTCATGGTCTATGACCCGGCGGAGCAAGTCAATATTTCAATTCAACAGCTAGAATTCAATCTCGCCCGCGCTCTAAGTGCACTTTTGGTAGAAGACAAACCAAAGGTTGCCATGATTACAGGACACGGTGAGTTGACTGCGGTTCAAACAGCGGGTATAGGAATGGCACTCAGCGAGCACTACAAGGTCGAGCGTTTCTCCATGCAGACCTATAAAGCTTTGCCAAACGGCGAACCCGACATGGAGGATATGATTCGGAGGTTGAACACTTTTGAATTGGCCATTATAGCGAAGCCTACCGAAGCATTTAGTGAGTTGGATAAATACCTTCTGGACCAATTCGCCATGGGCGGCGGCCACCTCATCTGGTTCATCGATGGTGCCCATGCAGAGATGGATAGCCTCAGCTATGGACCCGATTTTTTAGCGTATCCCACTTATTTTGATCTGAATCTTACCGACCTTTTGTTTAAATATGGCGTTCGTGTAAATACTGATCTTATTCAAGATGTTCGTTGCGCTGGTGTTAACGATCGCAGAAGCATCAACCCTTGGGTATACTTTCCACTTCTCGGAGCCACAGAACACCCGAGTGTGTTGAACCTTAATGCGATCAAAGCAGAATTTGCATCTTCTTTGGATACGGTGGAAGCACCGGGGCTGAAAAAACATGTGTTGCTACAAAGCTCTGTGAATGCCAGAAGCGTACCTACACCGCATACGGTGAGTTTAGAGACACTTTACAACAGGCCGGATCCACGTGCGTTTCAAACCAGGGATATCATAGCAGGTCTGCTGCTCGAGGGAAGTTTCGAAAGTGCTTATGCCAATAGAATTGCGCCAAAAACAGCGGGTGCAACACTTCCTCAACTCAAGACCAGCGCACCAACCTCCATGGCGTTTTTCAGCGACGGTGATCTCATTCGCAACCAGGTCAATCTGATCAACCCAGAACTACCTCGAGGTCAACCTTTACCTTTAGGCTTTGATCAATATACCAACATTCAATACGGCAATGACGATTTGGTATTGAATCTAGTCGATTACATGTTGGATGATCGAGGACTGATGCAGACCCGTACAAGAGATGTGAAGCTTCGTATGCTCAGTGAAAACGAAGTAAAGAACAGAGCAACGTATTGGAAGGTACTCAATGTCGCTATACCAGAGCTCATACTTGCCCTTGCAGCAGCATTATTCACCCTATTAAGAAGCAGAAAATATGCACGTTAAGTCACTACTCGCGATCACTATTGCCTTTTGGTCTTTGACCTCTTGTAATGAGCCTGCACAAAGTGAGGGCATGCAAGAATTGAAAGCGCAATATGATTTTGCAGTAAAGGATACAGCAGCAATAACCAAAATCATCATCCGTGATAAGCAACCTTCCGAGGTGGTACTTCAACGCACAATTGACGGATGGAAAGTGGGAGATGGCTATGCTGTGCGTCACGATGCAATGGAGGTTCTGTTGGAGACAGTGAGTGAGGTTATGCTCAAGAATTTTGTAGCAAAAAGTGCCGTACCTGCGGTGAATCAACGCATGGAAGTTTATGGTAAATGGGTTGAAATATATCAAGGTGACCAATTGGTCAAAAGCTACATTGTAGGTACCGAAACTCCAGATATGCTCGGAACCTATTTCAAAATGGTAGGCTCTGACCTCCCTTTCAGTGTGTATATTCAAGGATTCAACGGGTATTTGACGACGCGATTCTTTACCGAAGAATCCATGTGGCGCAATCGAACCATTTATGGTGTTCCAGCAGCGAATATTGACTTTTTGGAAATGAACGTACCTGGTGCCGAAGGTTATTCTTGGCGCATTCAAAAACAGGATTCCGATTCTATTTGGACTTTGAGCTCTAGTGACGGCCAGTTAGTTCCAGTTGAAAATTACCGCGCGCTTGAAGCAACCGTGGCTAGCATTCGAACGCTAAAATATGAAGGAGCTATCATCCCTACTGACAATATTTACGCTAAAAAGGACAGTATTTTCGGTGCTGTCCCTGCGTTTAGCTTATCGGTTCAGACTCATTCTGGTGACCGTTTGACCACCCGAGCCTTTTATAAAAAACCAGAAGGTATCTTAGTAGGGGAGGACGGCTTGCCTCATCAGTGGGATCCGGACCGATTTTATGCGGAACTTCCTGATGGCCGAATGGCCCTTATACAACGCTACGCCTGGCGAAACTTAATGAAGGCACCTTGGGAGTTTGAATAATTGACCTTGGGGTACTTAGTAGTTTATACGGCTACTTATTAACACTTGTGAAAAATTAATTCGGGTAAAAAATCAAAGTACAGACGGCTACCCGAGTATATTTGTTACTTACTGAAATACTACAGGACGAATGAAATTTATTGTATCCAGCTCGAAGCTCTTGAAGCAGTTGCAACTGATCGGAGGAATCATTCAAAGCAATAACACGTTGCCGATCCTCGACAACTTTCTTTTTGAACTCAAGCAAGGTGAGCTATTAGTGAGCGCATCTGATCTTGAAACGACCATGAGTGTAAGCTTAGAGGTTGAGACAGAAGACGTAGGTTCAGCTGCAGTTCCAGCAAAAACGTTGTTGGATACGCTTAAGACGTTCCCAGAACAACCGTTGACGTTCACCTTCGATGAAGGATCACACACGATTGAACTCGCTTCTGACTACGGAAAGTACAGCTTGGCATTCATCGATGGTGATGAATTCCCAAAGTTCCCTGAACTCGATGATGCTTCGAAAACAGTACTTCCAGCAGAGGTTCTCGTTACCGCTATTGGTAAGACGTTATTCGCTACTGGAAATGATGAATTGCGCCCAGTGATGAGCGGTGTATTCTTCCAGTTCGATGCGGGTAGCTTGACTTTTGTTGCGACCGATGCGCATAAATTAGTACGTTACCGCAGAACAGATTTAGGTGCTGCATCAACGGCAGAGTTTATCATGCCGAAAAAGCCACTGAATATGCTTCGCGGTTCACTGAGCTACAACAGTTCAGAGGTTGAGGTGGTGTACAACAACACGAACGCACAATTCTCTTATGATAATGTCGTAATGGTTTGTCGTTTGATTGACGGAAAGTACCCGAACTACGAGGCTGTTATTCCTCAAACCAATCCAAACGTGATGATCATCGATAGAAGCGCTTTTTCTTCATCAGTAAAGCGTGTTGCGATCTTCTCAAACAAAACTACCCACCAGATTCGTCTGCGTCTTGCAGGTGCAGAAATGTCTGTTAGTGCGGAGGATCCAGATTTCAGCAACAAGGCGCATGAGCGTATTGCTTGTGATTACCAAGGCGATGACATGGAGATTGGTTTCAATAGCCGCTTCTTGTTAGAGATGCTAGGTAACCTCGGTTCAGACAACGTACGTATGGAGATGAGTGCTCCAAACCGTGCAGGTTTACTTATTCCTGCAGACGGCACTGACGAAGGTGAAGATCTATTGATGTTGGTAATGCCAGTGATGCTCAATCACTAAATCGACAACTAGAGCAAATCGCCCCAAGAGGGCATCTTCAGATAAGCAGAACAATAAAGTGTCTATCTCCTTGGATCCAAGGTGGTAGGCACTTTTTCATTCACAGGAGCTTGTTCAATATTTTGAACTAATGGATAGGCTTCGTTTATCTGCCATTTGCCTTGGCTCCAGTATAGCCTATCGTAAGAGAAATCGGGACCGTACGCGAACCAGCGACCAACCAATTCGGCCTTGGAGGGCGCTAAATGATCGCAGATGATACCCCTGTGTTTCTTGTCCCAACGCACAGCTGCACTCAGCTGGCTATTGTATCGGAACTGAAGGCGGTAGGGGCGTTTAGCATAGCGCTCATCACCGTGAGAACGAATATTAAAGATTCGAGCTCCGAAGTGGAGTCGCTCACGTTTCGAACCAAGGCTGATAGCATCTACATATTTGGTATGATAAGATAGGCCAGGACGAAACGTCAATAAGGTATAGACCTTTTCTCCTTTGTGTTTTGTAGTAATGATGTCGAAACAAATACCTCCCACCCATTGACCGCCTTTGAGCCAACGATAAGGGGTGTCTTCCGGTGTTTCGTAATCTTCCAAAACCATGCGCTTCGGACCTTTCCATTTTGGGTTCCAAACAAAACCATGGAAATCAAAACCTCCTCGCTCTTTCGGCACTGCCCACGTATATAACGCGAAGCTTTGATCATTAGGTAGCTGAACGCTGAGGTTGCGCACGGTGGGCAATGTTTTTCCGTAATTCTCATCAACATTGATAAATGCCCATAAACTATCGGCAAATATCTCAGCAAGCGAGTCACTGCTCATGCTGTTTTCAGGCAATAGATATGCCTGCCCTAAACGAGCCAATGATGCTTCAGAGGGCTGAGCGAAGACACTTACACTGACAAGAAAAGCGAAAAGGAGAACACGCATTGAATTAATCTTCCAAATGCATGAAGTCTTTCTTTGCGCGAAGTTCTTCCTCTGTTTCCACATTGTCCTCATCCGGAACACAGCAGTCAACCGGGCAAACTTCAGCACACTGTGGCTCTTCATGAAAACCGATACACTCTGTACACTTATCGGTTACGATGTAATAAACGTCGTAATCAACAGGTTCTTGAGCTTCATCAGCGTCATATTCATTGCCATTAGGGGTGATAATCTTCCCACTTAGGTCAGTTCCTTCGTTGAAGCGCCACTCTAAAGCGCCTTCGTATATAGCGTTGTTGGGGCACTCTGGTTCGCAGGCGCCACAATTAATGCATTCATCGGTGATTTTGATAGCCATGTACCGTCGGTGTTTTAGCTTTGCAAAAGATAACACAAAGGTAGTGCCAATGTTTTTTTCTGACGATAGGATTAGTGCAGTTTCGCAAATCGGCGAGTTTTTAAGAGCGTATAGTGCTCAAGAGCCTGTTAAGGAAGCTTGGAAAGATATCGTCGAGGAACTCGACGCAGCAATCGTTAGGTCATTTCGACACAACGGTTGGTTCACAGAGCAGAACGTGCGCTTTGCATTGAAGAGTTGGGGAGAGGTTTTGACCAAAGAATTGCTAGAAGCCTGGAGAGATCGCGAAGGAGGTACTGCAGCATGCAGCCGTCAACGCGTTGGAATCGTTATGGCTGGTAATATACCTTTGGTCGGGATGCACGACTTTTTAAGTGTCTTCTTAAGCGGTCACATGGCGTTGGTAAAATTGAGCTCTGATGACCAATACCTACTTCCTGTGTTGTCGAAGATCATCGTTCGTGAGGACCCTCTTTTTGAAGGAGATTGGATGTTCGTAGAGCAGTTAAACGATATGGGGGCAGTTATTGCCACTGGAAGCGATAATACCTCTCGTTACTTTGAATATTACTTTGGTAAATACCCTAATATTATTCGTAAGAACCGTACTTCGGTTGCGGTGCTTACGGGTAAAGAATCCGATGAGGAGCTTCAAGCATTGGGTGAAGATATCTTCCGTTATTTCGGGATGGGATGTCGCAATGTAAGTCACCTTTTATTGCCTGAGGGTTTTGATATTCAGCGCGTTTTTGCAAACATCGTCGATTGGGGAGAGGTGGTGAACAACAACAAATACGGAAACAATTACGAATATTACCGTGCACTGTTCTTACTGAATCAAGACGATTTCTTGGAAAATGGATTTTTGATTGTGCGCGAGAACGAGGTGTTGCATACGCCGGTTTCTATTTTACATCACAGTACTTATCAACAGGCGGGTGCTGTTGATCGCTTATCGGAATGGGAAGGTCAAATCCAGTGCGTTGTAGGTCACGATTATTTACCTTTTGGCAAGGCTCAACAACCAGAACTATGGGATTACGCAGATGGTGTGAATACCATGTCTTTCTTAAAAGAACTGTAGATTCAGTGAATGAGCTATTTGCGCTCAAGCGCGCCGATCGTAGCTGGTGTTAATCTTGTAGTGCCCTCTAAATCATTGGCAGGGGAAAGAGGTGTGTGGATGGCTTGTCCAAACAATGTCGAGGTAGAATCGGGTTTAAAAGACCATTGATTTCCCGGAATCAAATCACTTTCGGTAAAGGACCAATTCAAATTGAATTCACAATCCTTAAACAATGTCGTATCAGTCAGGGTGTAATGCCCTGATTCGGGATTGGGTTCTATTTTCATTGCATTTCTTTCGAATTGTACATCAAATATCCCTGAAGATTCTATACCAAGAGCGACCTCATTGGGAAGACTGCCGCCGATGAACGAGTTGGTAAAATGTGCTTGAATCTCACGATTATAGCGTGTTCCCACGGCGTCTTCGAAGAAATTGACCAAACCTACGGCCGTACCACCTCTAGAAGAAAAACTCCATGAATTCATAAAAGTAGAGTGGTCAAAACGATAGCGGCCTCCTAAGCCATAAAGTCCATAGACCCCGCTAGGTCCGATAGCCACATTGGTGCCCTGAACAGATGCGTACCCGCCGTATAGGGAGACTCTCGAATTATGTGTGATCAATGCATTGTGCAATTCTAAGTTGGGGCTATTTCCCCAAGCGCTATCCGCTCGAATAGCTGTCGTTGCATTTTTGATCAAGATATTATGTAGACTCGCTCGCGTATGTTCTCCGCTCATTACAAAAACGCCACCTAGTATGCCGCCCCACTGCCCAGGGACCCATTCGTAGGAAGGTTCTAATCGGTCACCTTGAAATACTACTGGATCAGCCATAGTTCCAGAGGAAAGAGGGTCAACCTCCAAAGTACCATCTCTATAGACCCACAGACCACTGCGAGCATGAAAATGGACCTGTGTACCCGGTTCAATCGTCAATGAACGCGCACTGTCAATCACAGCATAACCGTATACCACATGGGGTTTGGTGTTGTCCCAGCGTTCATTTTGAGAAAGTACCGAATAGGCCAATTTCAAAGGCGGTAGCGGTGCCGGTCGCTCGATAGTAAGCACATTTGTGGGGAAGTGATAGATAGCATCCCAAATAGCGGTAACCAGCAGAACCTTTTGACTCATCGATCCGTTCTCAAAGAATATGCTATCCTCATAAACGAGTTCGGATTGACCAGCCGCATCTGGGCTG